>Ga0213838_1000259_pt1 | contig 53763 bp, 43 predicted proteins | sample SWPATP13_FD_160577 | JGI IMG/M metagenome (GOLD analysis project Ga0213838, IMG submission 160577) | Coastal seawater microbial communities from Marineland, Florida, United States - SWPA TP1 #3 | ecosystem: Environmental > Aquatic > Marine > Coastal | place: USA: Florida | collected 2016-08-06 | reverse complement strand
CGGGCCGGTCGAATGGGTCGTCCCCTACGCCGCCGGCGGCGGCTCCGATGTCGTGGCGCGCGTGATTGCCGCGGAAATGACGAAGACGCTGGGCCAGCCCATCATCATCAACAACAAGCCGGGCGCGGGCACGAATATCGGCGCCGCATATGCCGCCAAGGCCGGCGCGGACGGCCAGCTCGTGCTGACGGCCGATACCGCCACGCTGGCGACCAACCAGTTCCTGTACGCCAAACCCGGCTACAACGCGGAGCAGGACTTCGCGCCGGTCGGCCTGATCGCGCGCTTCCCGCTGATCCTCGTCGTCAATCCCCAGGTGCCGGTGAAAAACCTGCAGGAGTTCCTGGCCTGGGCCAAGGCGCAACCCAATCCGGTGGCCTACGGCAGCCCGGGCGCCGGCAGCCCGCATCATCTCGCCACCGAACTGTTTTCCGACGTCGCCAAACTGCCGCTGCTGCATGCGCCCTACAAAGGCGCGGCGCCCGCCGTCCAGGACGTGATCGGCGGCCAGATCCCCTTCATGTTCGTCGACACCGCCGCCGGCGGCTCGCATATCCGCGCCGGCAAGCTGCGCGCGATCGGCATCGCCAGCCTGAAGCGGGTGCACGGTTTCGAGGCCATCCCGACGCTGGGCGAGCAGGGAATGGCGGGCTTCGAGGCCTATGCCTGGCAAGGCATGGTGGTGCCGGCCAGGACGCCGGCGGCGGTGCTCGACACGCTCAACAAGGCATTGCGCCAGGCGATCGGTAGCGACACGGTCAAGACGCGTTTCGAGGCGCTGGGCCTGGAAGCGATTCCCGGCAGCCCGGCCGAGATGGCGGCCTACGCCAAGGCCGAGCGCGAAAAATGGGGGAAGTTGATCAAGGCGAAGGCGATCCGGCTCGATTGAAGGAGCAACCCGTCGCTTGACTCTCGTTGGTGGATAGTGCTTAATTGAAACATTCAATTTTGACATTCACATTTGACAACAACCTGGCGCAGGGCCAGGATGCCGCGGCGGTCCCGCCGGAAGCCTGGGCGCCCTATCAAGACTATCTGAAACAGGCCGCCACCTACCTGATGGACCATGCGGACGTGGCGCTGACGGACAGCTATTCGCACTTCGTGCTGATCAGCATCGGACGCCACCTGGGCTGGAGTCCCGAGCAACTGGCGGCCGTGGTGGAAGCCGGCCTGGCACGCAACCCCGAGGACGAAGACCTGCATTTCGCGATGGCCTACACCCTGCTGCCGAAGTGGCATGGCGACGCCCGGATCCTGGACGCCTATATCCGGCACGCCACTGAACAAACCCGCGCACGCTTTGGCTGGGGAATGTACGCGCGCCTGTATGCCGAGGCGCTACAGGACCAGTTCGGTACCAACCTGTTCGAGAACAGCTTTGCCGAATGGAGCAAGATGAAACAGGGCTACGAGGACCTGCAGGCGAAATACCCCGCCAGCCCCAAGCGCCTGAACCGCTACGCCTTCCTGGCCTGCGTCGCCAAGGGCAAGCCCACCTTCCTGCGCGTGATCGAACAAGTCGGCACCAACCTGCACACCGGCGAATGGGGCGCCAATCCGGAGCGCGCGGTCGAAACCTGCCGGCGCTGGGCGGCCGAGGTGGACGACGCCTCCCCGCGCACGCCGCCCAGGGCGGCTACAGCAACCTGATTCCCGGCAGCGCCAGCAGCGAGGTTTCGCGCATCACCTGCACGAAGTCGGCCAGGTAGGCATTGCCCGCCAGCCGCTTCGGCACCACCGCATACAGGCGCGCCGTCAGGCCATCGGGACCGATGCGCTGGCGCGCCACATAACCGCGTTCCAGGTAGCCGTTCACCGCCCACAGCGGCAGCGCCGCGAAACCGCGGCCGCTGGCCACCAGCTGCAGCATGCCCACCGTCAGTTCGGTGGTCCTGCGCGGCGGCTCGACGCCGGCCGGGCGCAGCACCTGGCGCACCAGGTCGAGCATATCGTCCGGCACCGGATAGGTGATCAAGGCCTGGCCGGCGAAATCCTGCGCCACCAGGTGCGGTTTTACCAGATACGGGTGGCCAAGGGGCAGGATCGCGACCATCTCGAATTCGAACAACGGATGGAACACCATCTCGGTTTCGGTCTCGTCGAGTTCCGAGACGATCGCCAGTTCGGCGCGGTCCTGGTGCAGGAGGCCGACCGGGTCGGCCTGGAAGCCGGACACGATGTCCTGCTCGACCTCCGGCCAGCGCTCGCGCAGCGCATCCATCGACGGCATCAGCCAGTCGAAGCAGGTATGGCACTCCACCGCGATGCGCAGCTTGCCGGCGCCGCTGCTGGACAGGCGCGCCAGATCCCGCTCGGCCGCGCCCACCAGCGGCAGTACCTGCTGCGCCAGCTCGAGCAGGCGCTGGCCCGCCGCCGTGAACGCCACCGGCGTCGACTTGCGTTCGAACAGCGCGGCCTCGTACTGGCGTTCCAGCGCCAGTACCTGGTGCGACAAGGCCGACTGCGTCACGTTCAACAGCTGCGCCGCGCGCGAGATAGTGCCGGCCTCCTTCAAGGCCAGCAGGGTGCGCAGGTGGCGCAATTCGAGGATCGATGTGCCCATTAGTTTTTTTCACGTTGATACAAAAATTTGTCGTTTGAATTATGCACCACCTCTGCCGATAATCGATAGCATTCTTCATACAACTATCGAACATCATGATTAAAACTCATACACTCGGCTATCCCCGCATCGGCTTGCAACGCGAACTCAAGTTCGCCCTTGAACGCCACTGGCATGGGAAAATCGATGTCGCCGCCCTGGAAGCGGTCGGTGCCGAACTGCGTGCGCGCCACTGGGCCGAGCAGCGTGAAGCCGGGCTCGATGTCGTGACCGTGGGCGACTTCGCCTTCTACGACCATGTCGCGAATCACATCGAGCTGTTCGGCTGCGCGCCGGCGCGCTTCGGTTTCGACGGCAGCGAAACGGCGCTGGCACGCTATTTCACGCTGGCGCGCGGCGTCGCGCACGAACATGCGGACGGCATCTGCTGCGGCGCGGCCGCGACCGGCAGCGCGGCGCTGGAAATGACCAAGTGGTTCGACACGAATTACCATTACCTGGTGCCGGAGTTCGACGCTGCCACCCGCTTCACGCTGGCGTCCGGCCGGCTGCTGGCCGAAGTGGCGCAGGCGCGCAGTCTCGGCCACCGGGTCAAGGTGGCGCTGCTCGGCCCCCTGAGTTTCCTCTGGCTGGGCAAGGCACGCGGCGCCGGGATCGACCGTCTCGATCTGCTCGAAGACCTGCTCGTCCCCTACCGCGCGCTGCTGGCGCAATTGCGGGACGCCGGCGCCGAGTGGGTCCAGCTGGACGAACCGATCCTCGGCCTGGATTTGCCGGGCGCCTGGATCCTGGCCTTCGAACGCGCCTACGCGACGCTCGGCACGGCGCCGCTGCCGCTGCTGCTGGCCACCTATTTTTCGCCGCTGGAAGAAAACCTGAGCATGGCCTGCAAGCTGCCGGTCGCCGGCCTGCATGTCGACGGCGTGCGCGCCGCGCACGAGCTGCAATCGATCGCCGACTGGCTGCCCGAGACCAAGGTGCTCTCGGTCGGCATCGTCGACGGCCGCAACATCTGGCGCACCGATCTCGACGCCGCGCTGGCGCGCCTGCTGCCGCTGGCCGCGCGCCGCCGCGGGGACCTGTGGCTGGCGCCCTCCTGCTCGCTGCTGCACGTGCCTTTGCGCCTGCGCGACGATGCCGCCATCGACCTGGAACTGCGCGGCTGGCTGGCCGGCGCGCGCGAAAAGCTCGACGAACTGCAACTGCTGCGGCGCGCGCTGGCCGAGGGCCAAGCCAGCGTCGCGCCGGAACTGCAAGCGGCCCGGGCCGCGCTCGCCGCGCGCCGCGCCAGCGCGCGCGTACGGCGTCCGGCGGTGACGGCGCGCGTGGCGGCCCTCGGCCCGGACGCCGACCGCCGCGCCAGTCCCTATCCGCTGCGCCAGGCGGCGCAGCAGGCACGTTTCAATCTGCCGGCTTACCCGACCACGACCATCGGCTCCTTCCCGCAAACGGCCGCGATCCGCTCCGCGCGCGCCGCCTTCAAGCGCGGCGACCTGGCGCGGCCCGACTACGAGGCGGCGATGCGGCGCGAGATCGGCGAGGCGGTGCGCGAACAGGAAGAACTCGGGCTCGACGTCCTGGTGCATGGCGAGGCCGAGCGCAACGACATGGTCGAATATTTCGGCGAGCAGCTCGACGGCTTCGCCTTCAGCGCCAACGGCTGGGTCCAATCCTACGGCTCGCGCTGCGTCAAGCCGCCCGTGCTGTTCGGCGACGTGGCGCGCCCGGCGCCGATGACGGTGGCCTGGAGCGCGTATGCCCAAAGCCTGAGCGCACGCCCGATGAAGGGCATGCTGACCGGGCCGGTGACCATCCTCCAATGGTCGTTCGTGCGCGACGACCAGCCACGCTCGACCACCGCGCTGCAGATCGCGCTGGCGATCCGCGACGAAGCCGCCGACCTGGAGGCGGCCGGCATCGGCATCCTGCAAATCGACGAACCGGCGCTGCGCGAAGGCCTGCCCCTGCGGCGCGCGGCCTGGCCCGCCTACCTGGACTGGGCCACGCATGCCTTCCGGGTCGCCGCCTGCGGCGTGGCCGACGCCACCCAGCTCCATACCCACATGTGCTACGCCGAATTCAACGACATCCTGCCGCAGATCGCCGCGCTCGATGCCGACGTCATCACCATCGAGACCAGCCGCTCGGACATGGAACTGTTGCGCGGCTTCGGTGCGTTCGCCTATCCGAACGCGATCGGGCCGGGCGTCTACGACATCCACTCGCCGCGCGTGCCCTCCCCCGGCGACATCCTGCGCCTGATGCGCAAGGCGGCCGACGTGATCCCGCCGGCGCAGCTATGGGTCAATCCCGATTGCGGCCTCAAGACGCGGGCCTGGCCGGAGACCCGGGCGGCGCTGGCGAACATGGTGGCAGCGGCGCGCCTGTTGCGCAGCGCGGCGCCTTGACCCGCAAGCCGCCCTATTTCGGTGCAAACGTTGTGTTTCAGATACATTCGGTGGTTGAGTCCGTCAATATTGATTAGGATGCAATTTTGCCTTGGAGATGTTGCGTGACTAATCAGACCACCCTGCGCCGCGCGGTGCTGCTTGCCCTCTACGGCAGCGCCGCCCTTGCCCTCGCTCCGACGGCTTCGGCCCAGACCGCGACCACCGACACCGCCCAGGCCGACGCCATGCAAAGCGTGCGCGTGGTCGGCACCCGCCGCGTCGGTACCGCCTCGTCCACCGACACCCCGGTCCCGGTCGACATCATCCCGATGACGCGCCTGGCCGAGCAAGGCAGCCAGTTCGACCTGGCCCAGACCCTGACGAATATTTCGCCCTCGTTCAACTCGACCCGCCAGACCGGTGCCGACGGCGCCGACCTGGTCGATTCGGCCGCCCTGCGCGGCCTGGGCTCGGACCAGACCCTGGTGCTGGTGAACGGCAAGCGCCGCCACACGACGGCCCTGGTCAACCTGTTCGGCGCGCGCAACCGCGGCAATACCGGCACCGACATGAATGCGATCCCGCTGCTGGCGATCCGCAACGTGCAGGTGCTGCGCGACGGCGCCGCCGCCCAGTACGGCTCGGACGCGATCGCCGGCGTGATGAACATCGAACTCAAGAAAAGCCTGGGCTGCGAAGCCGTCACCGGCTACGGCCAGTACTCCAGGCACGACGGCGAAAACTACCTGGCCTCGGCCTATTGCGGCGTCGCCGTCGGCGGCGGCACCTTCGGCGTGACCGGCGAATACCTGTTCCGCGACCGCTCGAACCGCGCCGAAGCCGACAACCCGCGCATCATCGGCGACAGCCGCTCCGAGAACCAAACCGTTTATATCAATGGCGAGATCCCGGCCGGACCGGGCCGCGTCTACATCACGGCCGGCGTGCAGCGCCGCGACGCCTCTTCGGCCGCGTTCGCGCGCGGCGGCGTCGGTTCCGACGACATCCCGTCGCGCAACTCGGCCGCCATGTACCCGAACGGCTTCGTGCCCTTCATCGGCGCCGACGTCGACGACCGCTACGGCACCCTGGGCTACCGCCTGAAAGCCGGCGAGTGGAATGCGGACTTCTCGCAGACCTACGGCTACAACCGCCTCGACTACCTGATCGCCAATACCCTGAACGCCTCGATCGCCAACCTCGACGCCGAACGCGGCGGCCGCGGCGTGAGCGCGAATTCCTTCGGCGCGGGCGGCTTCGCCTTCCGCCAGCTGACCACCAACGCCGACTTCAGCCGCTTCTACAGCGGCGTGTTCCAGGGCCTGAACGCCGCCTTCGGCCTCGAGTACCGCAAGGAGAACTACAAGATCTTCGCCGGCGAACCGGGCTCCTACATCGACGCCGACGGCGTGGGCGTGGGCGGGAATGCCGGCAGCCAGGGCTTCCCGGGCTTCCAGCCGGGCGACGCCACCAACCGCAGCCGCCACAGCACGGCCGCCTACATCGACCTGGAAGCGGACATCACCGAGCGCCTGAAGCTGCAGGGCGCGCTGCGCCACGAGCGCTTCTCGGACTTCGGCTCGACCACCGACGGCAAGCTGGCCGCGGCCTTCAAGCTCGGCGGCGGCGTGCTGCTGCGCGGCTCGGTCAGCACCGGCTTCCGCGCGCCGTCGCTGCAGCAGGTCTACTTCTCGTCGACCTTCACCGACTTCGTCAACGGCGAGCCGCTCGACGTGGTGCTGGCGCCAAACGGCGGCGCGGTGGCGAACGCCGCCGGCATCCCGGCGCTGAAGGAAGAAAAATCGAAGAGCGCGACTTTCGGTGCGACCTGGACGCCGAATGCATCGACCTCGCTCACGGCCGACCTGTACCGCATCGACATCGACGACCGCATCGTCCTGTCGGGCCGCTTCGACGCCGAGAACTATCCGGCGCTGGGCGCCACCCTGCAATCCCTGGGCGTGGGCCAGGCCCAGTTCTTCGTCAACTCGGTCGACACGCAGACGAAAGGCCTGGACATCACCGCCTCGCACCGCATGCCGGTCGCAGCGGGCCGCCTGAACACCTTCCTCGCGCTGAACTTCAGCAAGACCGAAGTGACCGGCGTGCATGCGCCAAGCGCCCTGACCGGCTTCGAAGACGTCCTGCTGTCCGAGCGCGAGCGCCTGTTCATCGAACAGGGCGGCCCGCGCCACAAGGCTACTCTCGGCTTCGAGTACACCCAGGGTAAATTCGGCAGCGACTTCCGGGTCATCCACTTCGGCCCGCAGACGCTCGGCACCTTCTCCGGCCCGCCGGTACCGAACGCGCACTACGAAGCGAAGACCTCGGCCGACCTGTCGTTCAGCTGGTCCTTCAGCGAGCGCACCCGCCTGACCGTGGGCGGCACCAACATCTTCAACGTCAAGCCGACCGCCCAGGATCCGAACGAGACCGACAACGGCTTCAAGTACGAGAGCGTGCAGTTCGGCCTGAACGGCGCGGCCTATTTCGCGCGCCTCTGGCACAAGTTCTGATGGACGGCGCGCCGCACGGCGCGCCGTGAACAGGGCAACATACAACAGGGGCACGCGCGCCCCTGTTTTTCAAGGCGCCGTGCCCGGCTCCACTTTCCGAAGGTACTCATTGTCCGGTCTGCTCAGAAATCTGCTGACGCTGCTGCAAGCCCTGTTCTCGCGCGCGCCCGTCGACCCGCGGTCGCGGGTGGACACCCACTTCCGGGTCACGCCTTTCGACTGTGGGATCGGCACCTTAAAGAGCGACAAGTACCTGCAACTGGCCGAGGCGGCGCAAGTCGACTACCTGGTCAGGACCGGGCTGTTGCGCAGGCTGCTGCGCGAGGGCGTGCGCTTCGTGAATGCGGCGCAGCTCGTCAAGTTCTCGCGTCCTGTCGGGATGTTCCGGCGCGTGCGCATGGAGACCGTCATTGTCTTCGCCGATGACAAATGCGTCTACTTTTCGCATGCGCTGTTTATCGGGGCGCAGCGGCATGGCGAAGTGCTGGTCAAGATGAAGTTCAAACAGGGCGCCGTCACCGTTCGCCCTGATGCGCTGATCGATCATGCGTTCATGGCGAAGCCGGCATGCATCGGTACCTGGGACCAGGCACTCGATGCCATGTGAGGATAATCGCGCGAGGCCCGTCGATTACTCGGGCGTGCCCTCTCCTTGAAGGCGAAGCGCGGCCTCCATGGCGGCAATCACGCACTGGTACATGCCGCGCAGGGATTCAATCTCGTGCGGGCTCATGAACCCCATCAAGAACTGCTTTTGAATCGTCCTGGTGATTTTTTTTGGCTGGCCGACCAGGCGGTTGTAGCGCTCGACGAGCAGGGTGCGGCGTGCGGCTTCGTCCGCGTCGCTGTTCAGGGCAACGGGAGGCGGCATGGCAGGGTGCTTCAAGTGCATGGCATCGCTGTCAGAATTAAAGTTGCCCTAGATTAACTGCTGTAACGCGAATCTGGTGGCCGCAGTGCCGAAAAAAGGCTTGCGCGTGCCGACTAGCATGTAATCAGTGGCCGCGCTGCAACACAACCCGCCATCCGGCACCAGCGCAGTCGCCATCACATCGCCGGCGTTGATGCCGCATCTTGCACCGCTGCGGAGGAAGTCGGCAAGCGCACGCGCATCAGCGTGCCTTTACCATGTCCCGCGCTGGTCGCCGTGATGGTTCCGCCATGGAGTTCCACCAGCATTTTCACCAGGTGCAGGCCAATGCCGAGTCCTGCATTGGGGGAACGCGGGTTCCGCTGAATCTGCACGTAGATATCGAAGATCCGCGCAAGGTCTTCGGCTGCGATACCGATGCCGTTGTCGCTCACCGCCAGCACCAGGTGGTCGGGGCCATCGGCGCGCAGGCTCACGGCGATCGCGCCGCCCGGCGGCGTGTATTTGCAGGCATTGGCCAGGAGGTTGACCAGCACTTGCGTGAGCCGGACGAAATCGCCATCGCACGCGACTTCCCGCTCCGGCATGTCGACCGTCAACGCATGTCCTGCCCAAAGGATCGCGTCTTCGCACATTGCCGTTGCGCTATCGACGACGTCGTTGAGCGAAATGCGCCAGCGCTCGAGCTTGAGCGCATTGCATTGCAGGCGCCGCACATCGAAAATGTCGTCGACCAGCCGGGTAATGTGCGCCAGTTGACGTGTCATGATGCCTTCGATTCGGTCCATGCCCGTCGCCGCCATCCTGATGTGCATGAGTTGCAGCCCGGATGACAGGGGCGCAATACAATTTCGCAGTTCGTGACCCAGCGTCGACAGGAATTGCGCCTTGCGCGCATCGTTTTCCTCGAGTTTTGCAACGGTATCCTGCAAGGCCTCCTTGATCGCGATGCGCTCGCTGATATCGAAGAACGCACAGCTCATCTGTCGCTCGCCCGGGTCGCCCACTGCCCGCCCGGTACATTCGATCCAGCGCACTTGCTGCGTCCTGTGGCAATGGAAGCGGCCCTTGAAGTAGAAACGCGGTTCGCCCCGGTCAAAAAACCGTGCGGCCGCTTCCTCGAAGGTGTGGCGGCAGTCCGCGTGCCACATCGCTTCGAAAAACGTGGAGGCGTTCCTGACCTGTGGCGCTGCGCGCGCAATGCCGAGGATATCGCTGGCCTGTGCGTTTTCCAGCATCAGAACGTCGCTCAGCGCATTCCAGTGCCACATTCCCATATGGGCGGCGTCGATGGCCAGCCCCAGGCGGTGGGTCTGTGCTTGCAATGCATCGACCAAGCGCCTGTCGCGCGTAATGTCCTGCGCCGTGCCGTGCAAGCCGACGATGCTTCCCTTGTTGTCGCGCTCGACTTCGCCTCGCGCTTCCAGCCAGCCGGTGGCGCCGTCCGGCATGAAATACTCGAGTGAAAGGATATACGGCGCGCCACTTGCCAGGGCGGTCTCGACCGCGGTTCGCAGCAGGGCGAAGCTGGCCGGCGTGTACAGCTTTCCATGCTCGGCAAACGCCGGCGGTAATTGCGCCGGGTCATAGCCGAACAGGCGGTATAGATTGTGCGACCAGGTCGTGATATCCGATTCGATTTCCCAATGCCAGCTGCCGATCTGCCCCAGTTGCTGGGCAGCTTCGAACGCCGCATCCTTCTTGTTGAGCGCGTCCACCATGCGGTGTTTTAACGCGATTTCTTCCTTCAGGCTGGCTTCGAGCGACTTGAGGACGCCGACATCGGATACCTCGGCGATAAATCCCACGACCTGTCCATCGACGACGTCCGGATGGTAGCGCGCCAGGCTGTTACGCACGACGCCGTCGGGACCGGTGATGCCACGCTCGAATTGCTGCGGCTGGCCGGCAAGCGCTCCAAGAATATAGGGCTTGTTCAATGAATAAAGTACGGGACCCAGCAGCTCCGGCAGGGTCGTGCCCAGCAGTTCCGGGCCTGATTTGCCAAACCAGTTTTTATAGGCGCTATTCGCGTAGCAACAGCGCAGATCGCGATCCCAATAAGCCAGCATCGACGATGCATGGTCAAGGATGCGCAAAGCGAAGCTCTTCTCGCCGACGGTGCTGGTCATGGACACGCTCGCTGATCAAGGTGTATTTACACATCAAGTTACCATAAGCGACCAAGAATTTATACTGAATAAATACTGGCAATGCGGTTCACTGAAAACGCGCGGCAAGGAAATTTCGCAAGGCGCGCGCGCGGGTGGCCTGCCGGCGCCGGCGCGGTCAACGGCGGCCGCTGGGGGGTACTGGCCACGAATGCCTTCGTGTAAAATCCCCGCTGTCAGATCGACAATCAACCAAAGGATGCCGGATATGAAGCAATTCTCGAAGTCGCTCGCCCTCGCTTTCGCCGCCTCGGTCGTTTCGCTGAGCGCCATGGCCCAGAACTGGCCCGACAAGACGGTCAACGTCGTCGTGCCATGGCCACCGGGCGGTCCGTCCGACATCGCGGCGCGTCCGTGGGCCAAGCACATGACCGAAACCCTCGGCAAGACCTTCGTCATCGATAACCGCGCCGGCGGCGGCGGCAATATCGGCAGCGCGGCGGTGGTGCGTTCGCAAGCGGACGGCTACACCCTGTTGATCACCTCGAGCGCGCCGATTGTCATCAATCCGAGCGTCTACAAGAACATGACGTTCGATCCGCTGAAAGACCTGGCGCCGATCAGCAACCTGCTGCGCGTGCCGCTGGTGCTTGTGGCCGGTCCTTCGGTCCCTGCCAAGAACCTGAAGGAGCTGATGGCCTACATCCGCTCGAAGAAGGGTTCGTTCTCGTTCGCGTCCTCGGGCAACGGCACGCCGCAGCACCTGACCGGCGAATTGTTCAACAGCGTGGAGAAACTCGAGATGGTGCACGTGCCGTATAAAGGTTCGGCGCCGGCGATTTCCGACCTGCTGGGCGGCCATGTCCCCATCATGTTCGACAGCACCATCGCGATCATGCCGCACATTAAGAGCGGCAAGGCGCGTCCGATCGCCATCTCCAGCGCCAAGCGCTCGCCGCTGCTGCCGGACGTACCGACCTTCGCCGAACTGGGCCTGCCCCAGCTCGAGTCCTACGCCTGGTACGGCCTGTTCGCACCGGCCAAGACGCCGAAGGCCGTGATCGACAAGATCAATGCCGAGACGGTCAAGTTCATCAAGTCGCCTGAATTTGCGAAGATCCGCGCCGAAACCGGTTCGGAAATGCTGGCCGACACGCCGGAAAACTTCACCAGGTTCGTGCAGACCGAATCGACCAAGTGGTCGAAGGTAGCCAAGGATAGCGGCGCGACGGTGGATTGATTTTGCAGGAGCAATGTGCGGGATGAAGAGGGACTGGAGTGATCCGGTCCCTCTTCATTTTTGCGCACCGGGCGAACCGCGTCACGCCCCGATCGTATCGCGATTGCGGCATGCGTCTGCACCTTTTCCGGGATCGGTCATTTCACACGAACAACAGATCATTATCGCAAATTAAATCCACCGGACCGTTTTCTACCGAGGATACTATTGGTATCAAACCAGCCTGTCCCGGTAGTGACGCGAAAAATATATTCTGAAATCAGAAGTGCGGACACGGCCTATGGTAAAGTCGAATCGTTTTCTGCGCAGCGAGCTGGCCTTTTTCGTTAATCGACTGCCGATGAACAGGATGGCGTTCAGTGCAGCAGAAAGGTCTTGACGGTCCATGCATTCGGAACTGTCGACTGTGGCATCCACGAATCATGAGGAATATTATGCGCTCTATTGCTCTGATTTCGGTAAAAAACCTTATTCACATCTCGCGAGCCATTGCTGCACTCGTCTTTACCCTCGTACTTTTAAGTTTTATTTCATGGCTTTTTGAAATAAATAGCGGTAGCGGGCTGTTGCCGGCTCTACGGCACATGAAGGCAACCACCGCGGTGGCCTTATCGTTGCTCGCAATGGGACTCATCATTATCAGCCGCCATGGCAGAAAACGGCACCTCGGCCGGTTTTCGGCGCTCATCAGTCTCGCGGTATTATGTTTGAGTTTTAGTGCTTTTTTTCAATATATTTCAGGCCAGGATTGGGGATTCGCCCAATTCTTCGCCGAAGATCGAACGTCCGCGACCGATCCGGGGCGAATGTCGCCGGTCACGGCCGTGACCATCGCTTTCCTTGCCATTGCCCAATGGCTTGGGGGTAGCAGACGAAACTCCCGGGTGATTGCCGCGCAATTTCTGTGTATTCTGACGATGGCGATCGCCACTGCGAGCCTGCTGGCCTATGCGTTTCATGCTTCGCCCCTGCTGCAACTCGCAGACTTTGTCCCGATGGCATTTGGCACGGCCCTCGCAACCCAGCTCCTGTCGTTTGGCACCTTGCTCATCCGTGCGGACAGCGGCTTGACCGCCCCACTGACAGGACCGACGGCGGCGTCGAAAATGGGGCGACGCCTGCTACTGTCGGCGTGGACTGCCCTGCCTGTCATGTCCTGGTTTAGCCTTCAAGGCCAGGAAAAAAACATGTTCGGCCCCCAATTAGGAGGGGCGCTATTGGTTACTGTGGGTTTGGCCATGCTGTCGGCGCTGATTATATGGCATACGGCAAATGCGGAGGTAGCCGAACGCCGCGTTCAGTATCTGAACCGCATTTACTCCGTGCTTAGCGAGGTAAATTCGTTGATCATGCGCGTGACGGATCGCACGCAACTATTCCAAGAAGCAAGCCGGATTGCAGTAGAGCGCGGGGGTTTTCCACGCGCCTGGTTTGGAATCGTCAATTCCGACAATAATTCTGTGGAACTCGTCGCCTGGCATGACGCCATGCAAACACTGTCCACGCCGACGAGATTGGGGGGGCGTCTATCGTTATCGAAAAACGATGGTCAATTGAGTCCCATCGCGCGAACGGTGCACGGTGGAATGCCATTTATTTCCAATGATATTCTCTCAGATAAGGAGCACCCGTTCCGCAGCGAATTGCTGGCAGATGGAATCCGCTCGCTTGCAATTTTTCCACTGACCTTGAACGGCACCACAATCGGCATTTTCAAACTGCATGCGGAAATACCGAATTTCTTTCACGAACAGGAAATTCGTCTGCTCAGCGAAATGACTGGCGATATCGTCTTCGCGATCAACAACCTGGAACAACGTCGCATTCTTGACCATCTTGCCTACTTCGATTCGCTGACGGGTTTGGCGAACGCCCGCCTGTTCGAAGAGCGATTGCATCAGGTCATCGAACACGCGACGCCGCAATGCTCTCCCGTGGCCCTGATCGTGTTCGATATTATTGCCTTCCGACTTGTCAATGAGGTGCATGGGCGCCAGGTAGGCGACCATGTTCTTCACCAGCTGGCCCAGCGGCTGTTGAAGTGCAGCGGCGAATCGAGATCAGGCAGACTTGGATCGAATCTGTTTGCGGTGGTCATCCCCGGCGTCGATACCGAATCGGCGCTGGTGCATGAAATGGAACGCCTGCGCGAGTGCTGCTTCGGCGACCCGTTCTTCGGCTCAGAGCATTCCATACTGTTAACGGCGCGGACAGGCATCGCCATCTTGCACGACGACGGCGAGCTTGCCAAAACGCTGATCAACAATGCCGAATCGGCGCTGCGCGCGGCCGGCGCATGCGGCGACCTGTACCGTTTCTACAATCCGGCGAGCAATGAGCGCAATGCTGTCCGGCTCGACCTGCAGGCACGCCTGACGCGTGCCGTAGCGCAATCGGAATTCGTCTTGCATTACCAGGTGAAGATTGATGCGCGGTCCATGAAGCCGTGTGGAGCCGAAGCCCTGTTGCGCTGGAATGACCCAGCAACAGGGCCGGTGTCTCCTGCCACTTTCGTACCTATCCTCGAGGAAATCGGCCTGATCGGCAAAGTCGGCACCTGGGCACTGCGGCAAGCGTCGAACGACAGCAGCCGCGCGATCCAGCCTTATTCCCCGGGCTTCCGGATTTCGGTCAACGTCAGCGCTGCTCAGCTGCTCGAACCGGATTTCGTTGAAAAGGTCCAGCTCGCATTCGGCGACTATATCCATACGGCCGAGCTTGACCTTGAGCTGACAGAATCGCTCGTCATGCGCGATATCGACGCATCGATCGTAAAATTGCGCCGCCTGCGCGCGCTTGGCTTGAGAATCGCGATTGACGATTTCGGTACCGGCTATTCGTCGATGGCCTACCTGGCCAAGCTGCCCCTGGACTACCTGAAAATTGATCGCGCTTTCGTGACCGGCCTGCCGCACGATCAGGAAAGCATCACCATCATTTCGAGCATCATCGGCCTCGGCCACGCGCTGGGCCTCGACGTCATTGCGGAGGGCGTGGAGCAGGAAGCGCAGGCGCAACTGCTCGCTTCGCTCGGCTGCGACCAGTTGCAGGGTTATTACTTCGGCAAACCCGAACCCCTCGCTATGATGCTCGCCAGACTCGACTTGACGATGCCGGTCGGCGTCTGAGTACCCACCCTTAATAATACAAGGGCTGGCACGAGGCGATATGTTGCCCAGGTCAGGGCGATGGCAAGAGGGCGAAGTGCACCGTCGCAGCCAAACCGCCGAGACGTTCAGATCGATCCAGCGTGAGCGTCGCGCCATGCCGCTCGGCGATCGCCTTGATGATCGCCAGTCCCAGTCCGCTGCCGGCGGCGTCGCTGCCGGCGACGCGATAGAAACGGTCGAACACGCGCTCGCGTTCTTCCGGCGCGATGCCGGGGCCGCTGTCTTCGACGATGACGTCGACGCCGTCCTTCTGCGCGCGCACGGCGATATCGACCGTGCCGCCGCCAGGGGTGTACTTCACCGCGTTCTCGACCAGGTTGCGCAGCAGGATGTGCAAAGCGTCGGGCTGGCCGTCGATGCTGGCGGCGTCCGCATGCTGCAGGCCGAGGTCGACCTCCTTGGCCTGGGCCAGGCCCACCAGGTCGCCGACCGTGCGACGCGCCAGTTCGGCCAGGTCCACCGGGCGCGTGGCGACGCCGTTCGCGGCCGAGGCTTCCTGGCGCGCCAGCACCAGCAATTGCTCGACCAGGCGCGTGGCGCGGTCAATGCCGGCGGTCAGGCGGCCGACGGCGACCTTTCTCGCTTCCGGGTCGGCGGCGCGGTCCAGGCTCTGGGTCTGCAGGCGCAGCGCGGCCAGTGGCGTGCGCAGCTCGTGGGCGGCGTCGGCGACGAAGTTCTGCTGGGCGTCGAAGGCCGTGCGCACGCGCCCGAACAGCAAATTGAGTTCGTGTACCAGCGGGCGCACCTCGTCCGGCAGGCCGGATTCGGAGACCGGCGACAGATCGTCGGCCTGGCGCCGCGCCACCTGCGAGCGCACGCGCGCCACCGGTTCGAGCGAGGCGCTGACCACCCACCAGACCACCACCATCAGGATCGGCATCATGACCGCGATCGGCCCCAGCGTGCGCAAGGCCAGGTTGCCGGCCATGTTGCGGCGCACGGCCAAGTCTTGCGCGACCTGCACCGTCTGGTTGTTGGCCTGGATCGAGAACACGCGGTAAGTGGTGCCGTTGGCCTTCACGTTCGAAAAACCAAGCACCGCGCGCTGCGGCAGGCGCGCGCGCGAGACGCTGTGGAACACCTGCACGCCGTCCGGGGACCACATCTGCACCACCAGGTCGTCGTTGCCGGGGCCGGACTCGAGCCGCTCCTGAGCCTCGGTGTTCGACAGCGGCGTGCCGGAGCGCAGCGAGAGCGCCATCTGCTGCATGTGGTAGTCGAAGATCTGGTCGGCGTCGTCGAGCGCCGTGCGGTAGGCGATCGAGGCCTGGGCCAGTGCCGCCAGCGTGATGGCCGCCAGCAGGAACCAGAGCAGGCGCCCGCGCAGCGAGTGGGTTACTTTCATGCCTTTGGAACCATGTAGCCGACGCCGCGCACGTTTTGAATCAGGTCGCTCCCGAGCTTCTTGCGCAGGCCGTGGATATACACCTCCACTGCGTTGCTGGAGACTTCATCGCGCCAGCTATACAGCTTTTCTTCGAGCTGGGCGCGCGACAGCACCGCGCCCGGGCGGGCGACGAGCGCCTCCAGGACGGCCCATTCGCGCGCCGACAGCGAGACCGGCTCGCCGTCGACCAGGGTTTCGCGGGTGGCGGGGTTGATCGAGATGTTCTTGTATTCGAAGATCGGTTCGCCGCGTCCGGCGGCGCGCCGCAGCAGCGCGCGGATGCGCGCCAGCAGCTCGTCGAGATCGTAGGGTTTGAGGACGTAATCGTCGGCGCCGGCGTCGAGCCCGGCGATGCGCTGGGCGACCGAGTCGCGCGCGGTGGCGACCAGCACCGGGGTGCGGTCCTTGCGGCTGCGCATGGAGCGCAGCACGTCGAGGCCATCCTTGCGCGGCAGGCCCAGGTCGAGCAGTACCAGGTCGTAGTTCTGGTTCTGCACCAGGGCCGTGTCGGCCATTTCGCCGTCCTTGACCCAGTCGACCGCGTAGTGCTCGGCCCTGAGCAGGTCGAGCACCACTTCGCCGATCATCGTATCGTCTTCCACCAGCAGCAGCCGCATTTTCTACCTCAACTCATGTGATCCGGCTGCGCTGGCAAAGACGTACTTAGCCAATCCGCACCGGAATGAAGATTCTGTCACTCCCGCGCTGGATCAGCAAGGCCACCGACTTGGTGGATTTGCTCACCATGTCGCGCACCTGCTGCACAGTCGACACCGGTTTGCCGTTCACCGACAGCAGCACGTCGCCCGGCATCACGCCGGCCGCGATCGCGGGACCGCCCGCATCCTCGATCACCAGGCCCGAGGCGATGCCGCTCTGGCGCTGTTCGCCGGCGTCGAGCGGACGCAGGGCCAGGCCCAGTTTGGCGCCCTTGTCGATGACGGCGACTTCCTCGCGCTCGGCGCGCTCGGGTTTGTCGGCGGCGTTGGCCAGCGTCGCGTTCACGCGCACGATCTTGCCGTCGCGCCAGACGTCGAGCGTCACCTTGTCGCCCGGCTTCGAGACCGCCAGCATGCCCGGCAAATCGCCCGAGCCGACGATGGTCTGGCCGTTCACCTTGCGCACCACGTCGCCCGCTTTCAGGCCGGCGCGTTCGGCGGCGCTGCCGCGCTCCACGTTGGCAACCAGCGCGCCTTCGGGCGAGGCCAGGTTGAACGAATCGGCGAAGCCCTGGTTCACGTCCTGGATCAGGACGCCGAGCTTGACGTGCTGCGCCTTGCCGGTGGCGACGATCTGGTCCTTGATGCGCACCGCGACGTCCATCGGAATGGCGAACGACATGCCCATGTAGCCGCCGGTCTGGCTGTAGATCTGCGAGTTGATGCCGACTACTTCGCCACGCGTGTTGAACAGCGGGCCGCCCGAGTTGCCGGGGTTGATCGCGACGTCGGTCTGGATGAAGGGCACCGCGCTTTCGTTGCCCAGGTTGCGGCCGGTGGCGCTGACCACGCCGGCGGTGACGGTCGACTCCAGGCCGAAGGGCGAACCGATCGCCAGCACCCATTCGCCGACCTGCAGCGAGCGCGAACTGCCGACCGGGACCACCGGCAGGTTCTTGGCGTCGATCTTGAGGACCGCGACGTCGGTCGCCTGGTCCGAGCCGAGCACCCTGGCGCGGTATTCGCGCCGGTCGGCCAGCTTGACGGTGACTTCGTCGGCGCCCTGCACCACGTGCGCGTTTGTCAGGATGACGCCGTCCGGGCTTACGATGAAGCCCGATCCGGCGCCGAAAACGGGAGCGTCGCCACCGCCGCGCGGAGACTGCGGGCCCTGGAAGCGACGGAAAAATTCATAGAACGGATCGTTCGGATCGATCTGCGGACCACCGCGCATGCTGGCCTTGGTGCTGCCGACGACACGGATGTTCACGACCGCCTTGCCATGCTCGGAAGCGATGCGGGTGAAGTCGGGCAGCGTCACGGTGGCGGCCGGCGCGCCGGCGGCGACCGGCGGCGCCTGGACCGGCGCGGGAAGCGCCGCGGCCACTGGCGCGCCCTGGGCGGTGGCATTGTTATGGTTGACTGTTATCGCTCCGACCGCGCCGCCGATAACGCCCGCCGCGCACAGCGCCAGCGTGAGACGTTTTGCGGTGATGGCGGAGACTGCACCTTCGTTTTGCATGGACGTGCTCCTGGATTAAAGGGTTAGCCGATAACGGGTATCGATGTTGGTTAGTGTCGCCTATCTGTCTTAGACCATTCTTAAAGCTTATCGTTATGCATAACAGGCGTAAAAAAGGGCGCCCCGACCGCGGGCACCCTTGTCTTTACTGCGCTTTCACCTTACATCGTGCCCTTACGCTGCCTGACGCTGTTCGATCTGCTGAACGTTGTCGACGGTGCCGTTGGCGTCACCGATCTGGATCTTGCGCGGCTTGAGTGCCTCAGGCACTTCGCGCACCAGGTCGATGGTCAGCATGCCGTTGTCGAAGGAGGCCGTGGTGACCTTCACGTGGTTCGCCAGCTGGAAGCGCTGTTCGAAGTCACGGGCGGCGATACCGCGGTGCAGGAAGGTACGCTCGGTGGTGTCCTTCTGCTTGCGGCCGGTGACGTTCAGGGTGTCGCGCTCGGAGACGATTTCCACTTCATCGCGCGAGAAGCCCGCGAGGGCCATCACGATGCGGTATTTGTCTTCGGCGAGCAGTTCGACGTTGTACGGTGGGTAGCTCGGCTGCGATTCGGCGCGTTGCTCGAGCAGGCTGGCCAGGCGGTCGAAGCCGATGGCGGAACGGTACAGGGGAGCGAGGTCAAAAGTACGCATGGTAGATATCCTTGTCAAAGTTAAGCGATAAGTTGTCGGACCTCATCATGAGCATCCGATGGAACCAATCTAATGTCATCGCAACCGTTTTCAAGGCATACGAAATACGGATTTTTAATCATTTGTGCAAATTTTGTTTGCATCGATGTTTCATAGTATTTGGCAACTTCTGCGTGCTACACTCGTCCGGTTTTGTTACTCACATTGCCTGCAAGATGACCGCTCACGCCCCCTTCTCCTTCGCCGTCAAGACGGCTTCCAGCCTGGCCCTGGCCCTCGCGCTGGCCCTCCCGGCGCAAGCCGCCGTGCCCGCCCCGGTCGACCAGCCCTACCCCGGCACGATCGTGCTGAAGGTCGACGCGACCAACCTGTCGCAGCAGATTTTCCGCATGCGCATGACGGTGCCGGTCACGCCAGGGCCGATGACCTTCCTGTACCCGCAATGGCTGCCGGCGAACCACGGTCCGAGCGGTCCGCTGACCCAACTCGCGGGCCTCAAATTCACGGCCAACGGCAAGCCGGTCGAATGGACGCGCGACCAGGTCGAGGTCTTCGCCTTCCACGTCACGGTGCCGGAAGGCGTGAGCACCCTGGAAGCGGAATACCAGTTCCTGTCGCCGCTCGAGTCAAGCCAGGGCCGCGTCGTCATGACCGACGATATCCTCGGCCTGCAATGGCCGTCGGTGACCCTGTACCCGGCCGGCTATGTGGCGCGCCGCATCACGGTGCAGCCTTCGCTGCTGCTCCCCGCCGGCTGGCAGTACGGCACCGCGCTGGAAACGGCAACGCGTCTAGGGGACGAAGTGCAGTTCAAGGCGCACGACCTCGAAACGCTGATCGATTCGCCCCTGTTCGCGGGCCGCTATTTTAAAAAATTCGACCTCGATCCGGGCGCCAAGGTGCGCGTCTCGCTGAACGTCGTGGCGGACAACGCCGAGAGCCTGGAAGCCAAACCCGAGCAGATCGCCGCGCACCGCGCGATGGTGCAGCAGGCCGCGAAACTCTACGGCTCGCACCACTACGAGCACTACGATTTCCTGCTCGCGCTGTCGGACGATTTCGGCGGCATCGGGCGCGAACACCACCAGTCGAGCGAGAACGGCGTCAAGCCGAATTACTTCACCGAGTGGGCGCGCACCGAGTCCGGCCGCGACCTGCTGCCGCACGAGTACACGCACTCGTGGAACGGCAAATTCCGCCGCCCCGCCGGCCAGGACGTCCCGAACTTCAACACGCCGCTGCAAAACAACCTGCTGTGGGTGTATGAAGGCCAGACCCAGTACTGGGGCGGCGTGCTGGGCGCGCGTTCGGGGATGGTCTCGCAAGCGGGCGCGCGCGACGCGCTGGCGGCCACCGCGGCGCGCTACGACAACGTGCAGGGCCGCGCCTGGCGCGCGATGCAGGACACGGTGAACGACCCGATCATCATCGCGCGCCGCGCCCTCGGCTGGAGCAACTGGCAGCGCGGCGAGGACTACTATTCGGAAGGCGCGCTGATCTGGCTCGACGTCGACACCAAGATCCGCGAACTGTCCGCCGACAAGCGCTCGCTCGACGATTTCGCGCGCGCCTTCTACGGTATCAAGAACGGCAGCTACCTGCCGGAGTTCTACACCTTCGAGGACGTGGTGGCGACGCTGACGCGCGTGCAGAAATTCGACTGGGCGCCCTTCCTGCGTGCGCGCCTGGACGGCCACGGCCCGGGCGCCCCGCTCGACGGCTTGACGCGCGCCGGCTGGAAACTGGTCTACACCGACACCCCCACCGACTACATCAAGAGCGGCGAGGAGCGCAGCAAGTCGAGTGACTTCAGCTATTCGCTGGGCTTCGCGGTGCGCGCCGACGGCGGCGTCGCCAACGTGCAGTGGGACGGCCCGGCCTTCCGCGCCGGCCTGGCTGGCAATACGACGATCGTCGCCGTGAACAACAAGGTGTTCAAGCCGGAAGTGCTGAAGGCGGCCGTGAAGGCGGCGGCCAAGGACCCCAAGGCGCCGATCGACTTGCTGGTCAAGAAGGGCAACAACCTGCGCACGATCTCGCTCGACTACCACGGCGGCCTGCGCTACCCGCGCCTGGAACGGATCAGCGGCACGCCGGACCGGCTGGAAGCGATCTACAAGGCGCTCAAGTAAGCATGTTCATTTCGGGTCGGTGGTATGCTTCATGCCATGACTACCGATACCGACATTGAACTGTCCGGCCCCTTCAAGGCCACCGACAGCACCGGCCGTTCCCACGACGTCAAGGCGATCCGCATTTTCGACGAGGGCTACGGGATTATCGACGTGTACGTGGATTTCGTCGGGACCCTCGACGGCGGCATGTACAAGGACAGCGTCCTCGTCAAGCAGATCATCGAGCGCCTGCGCGCACTCGGCTACAAGGGGCCGGACTTCGGCCACAGCGACCCGGGCCTGCAGGACCGCAAGCTGATCGTGCTTGAAGCGCCGGAAGAATTCACGGTCTTTGCCAAGAGCCGCGGCTGGAAGAATCTGGCGGAAGAGTTCGACGAGTAAGTTCGCGTCGCGCTGACGGTGCGCCCTTGTAGGGTGGGCACGAGTGCCCACGCGAACGCTTGCACCGTGTCGGCCGCGTCAAGGCCATGCCGGCCTCATCGGCCTGTTCAGATATACCGTCCACTCCACGCCGCGATCATCGCCGCCACCTGCGCGGCGTCCTCCCTGCCCGTCACCAGATGGTCGACCCCGTCGAGCGACACGAAGCTCTTCGGATACTGCGCCATCTCGAAAATCCTCAGCGCGTTGGCGATGTCGACCGTGTCGTCGCCCGGCGCATGCATCACCAGCAATGCGCGGCCCAGATCCGAGATACGCTCGGCCAGCCGATGCCGGGTCGCATCCTCGACGAACTGCTGGCGGATCTGAAACTCGCGCCCGGCCAGTTTGACGCGCGCCTGGCCCAGTTCGGCGAGGGTGTCGAGGTGCTCGGACAGCAAGGCGTTGACGACATAGTGCGGGTCGCTCGGCGAGGCGATCGTCACCACCGCCCTCGACTCGGGAATCCGGTGCGCGGCCGCCAGCACGGCCGTGCCGCCCATGCTGTGGCCCACCAGCAGGCGCGGCGCGGCGAATTTCTCGCGCAGGAAGCCGGCGGCGGCGACCAGGTCTTCCACGTTCGACGAAAAATTGGTGTCGCCAAAATCCCCGGCGCTCGCGCCCAGGCCCGCGAAATCGAAGCGCAACATGGCCACGCCATGCGCGGCCAGTCCCTGCGCGATCCGGTTCGCCGCCAGCACATCCTTGCTACAGGTAAAGCAGTGGGCGAATACGCCATACGCGCGTGGCATTGAGTCCGGCAAATCCAGCTTGCCCGCGATGTTGCCGTGTGGCCCTTCGAATGCAACGCGTTCAGTCAGCATGACTTCTCTCTTCATTCAAGACGGCACTACTGTGCACCGGATCGACGCCGCGTGCAAGAACCTGCGGCGTGCCGCCAGGCGCGTGACCGTTTACGCGGATTTTAGTTCCACTCTTGGGTTCGATACAGATCAGATCGGCGTCTGAAGCGGAGCCTACAGTTTTGCATTGTTGCCCTTCCATTTACCGATCAAAGGTTCTTATGTCATTCATGCTCAACTCCAAAGCGCGCCCGCAGTGGGCTGGCTTGCTGCTCCCCGCGGTCGCGGCCTTCTGCGCACACGCGGCGCCCGTCAATGCAGCTGGTGGACCCGCCCTTGCGGCGGCGCGCGCGGCCGAATACAGCGTCGTCAACCTCGGGCCGGACACAGGGAGGGCGGTATTGAACCAGCGCGGCCAGGCCGCTTTTGCCACCTGGATCTCGGCGACCGAGATCTTCAACGGCTTTTTCGATGGCCAGCGCGTGCACACGCTCGGTTCATTGGGCGGCGCCTACACCTATGTGCAAGGCTTGAACAACCAGGGCGTCGTGGTGGGGCAGTCGCAGGATGCCTTGCTCGACTACCGGGCCTTTTCCTGGACCGTGGCGCGCGGCATGCGCGCCCTGCCCGGCCCGACCTTGTCCGATGCGCTGGCAGTCAATAACGCCAACCAGGTGGTCGGCGCGGTGCGGGCACAGCCGCAGTCCTTCTTCACCCGCGCCAACCGCTGGGATCCAAACGGCACCCTGACCAGCCTGGGGCCGCTGCCGGCGCGGCTGTCGGCGGCGCGCGCCATCAACGACAGTGGCGTGTCGGTTGGAGATTCCGAAGTCCTGTACCAGGACAGCCGCGCCATGGTGTGGGACGCGGCGGGCCAGGCCACGGACCTGGGCAAGTTCGGCGGCTCGCAATCGACCGCCACCCACATCAACGCCGGCGGCCAGGTGCTCGGCACCTACTACAAGGAGGGACGCGGCGTCGGCTTCCTGTGGTGCCGCGAAACAGGCATGGTGCGCATCGGCGCGGACAGCGGCGAGCAGCATGTCACCGCGCTCAACGACCTGGGCGAAGTCACGGGAAACAACCTGGTCGTGGACGGCGACCCGGCCTTCCTCTACCGCCCCTTCATCTGGTCGTCCGCGCGCGGCATGCGTCCCTTGCCCGTGGCCGGTGCGCTCGACGCCAGGGTGCAGGCCCTGAACAACCAGCATGAGATGGTCGGCTACCTCGAACGCACGGCCCAGGACCCGCGCAGCCGGCGCGCCGTGCTCTGGACCGACGTCGCCAATCCGGTCGACCTGAACACCCGCCTCTACCGGGCTCCCGCCGGGCTGGTGCTGTACTCGGCAAACGCGATCAACGACAACGGCACCATCGTGGCCGATTCGAATGCCGGGCTGGTGCTGCTACGCCCCGGCAAGACAGGAACGGCCGCGCCGGTACTGGGCGCCATCGCCGGCGGCGCCGCCGACGACACGGTCGCGCTGGGCGGCACGCTCGACTTCACCGTCAACTTCGTCGACAGCGCCGTGGCCGAGTCGCACGTGGCCGCCGCCAGCGTCGACGATGGCTGCCCGCAAGGCAGCCCCAGCCTGCGCGAGCGGCGCGGGAATGGCGACGTCAGCCTGCGCCATACCTTCTGCCGGGCCGGCGCGGTCACGGTCAAGCTGAAGGTGACGGACCGGGCCGGAAATGCCACGCAGGTGCAGCGCAGGCTGGTCGTGACCGATCCGGCGACGGCAAGCGCGGCGCCGCCGGTGCGCGCGCAGGCTACACCGCAGCCGGGACGATAGCGGCGGCACGGCGCTGCCTGTGTGCCTCCGCGGCGGGGCACACAGGCTAGCCGAACAAGCCATGCAGGAACCAGCGCGGATCGGCATCCTCGGCCGCCCCCACGATCCGCTCGCGATACACCCAGTACAGCGTGTGATCCTGCCCTTCGGCGATGAAATAATCGCGCGTCTGTGCCTGGCTCCACCAGCCGGCCTCGATGCGCTCCGGCGTCGAGGCCATTCTCAAGGGCGATCCATAAAACGGCCGGTGGTTGCGCATCAGGAGCGCGATCGGCTTGGCCAGGATCCAGGTCGGACGCGGCAGGCTGTGCACGTCGGCCGGCAGTTGCGCGCAGCGCACCGACTCGCGCACCTTTTGCTGCACCGGGACCCAGGCGTTGGCGACCTCGGGCCGGTAGTCGGCCTGGGGCAGCGCTTGCAAGACGTTGTCCGGTCCCAGGCGCGCCACCAGCAGTTCGAGCATGCGCACCCGGTCTTCCTCGCTGCCGCCGGGATCGGGAAACAGCGATTCGCTGGGCGGCGCCATCGGCTGCAACTGCGGGGCGTCGAGCGCGAGGCCGATGACCGGGGCTTCCAGCACCACCTGCGCCAGGCGTTCCTTGAACAAGCGCATCAGGTGCTCGTCGCGCCAGGTCGGTTCGCCCAGCGCGATCTCGACCCTGGTCGGCGGACGCGCCACCTTGCCGCGCTCGTGTTCGAGCAGCAGCGTGATGCGTTCGACCGCGAGCTGGTGCGCGCACAGCCAGCCGGTCAGCTGCTGCACCAGGCGCTCGGCGCCTTGCAGGCATTGTTCGGCGTTCTCGATGCGGTCGAACAGTTCTATCTTCGCGTGGAACACGGTGGGCGCCGCGATCCATTCGAACAGCTCGGGCGCCATGCCGTAGGCGGCGTCGAGCATATCGAGCAGCGCGCGGCCGCAGCGCCGTTGCAGGCCGGGGCGCGGCAAGCGCCGCATGGCGCCGATGTCGAAGCAGCCGATGCCTTCGAACCAGGCGGCATACGGGCGCGCCGGCGGCGCCAGCGTGCTCGGCAGGCGGTCGAGGCGGCGCGTGAGCGAGGCGGTGGTCAAGACCCGGCCGGCGCGTTTGCGCGCCAGCATCCAGCTGCCGCGCGCGGTGGGCGCGCAACTGAGGTGGTGGGAAAAGCCGAGCGCGCGCAGGCTGGCGCGCACGCGCCGGCACAGGGCACGGATGCCGCCGAACAGGCGCAGGCTGGCGCCGATGTCGATCAATAAGGTCGATTCCTCGGCCTGCGCCACTTGCGGCGTGTACTGCAGCAGCGCCATCGCCACCGCGTGCAAGGCCTCGGCCTCGCGTTCCAGCGAACGCTCGACGATGCGCGCCTCCGGCATGAGCATCAGCACGCCGCCGCGGCGCATGCCGAGCTGGACCCCGGCGGCGCGCGCCAGGGGCGAAGCGGCCAGTACCCGCTCCTGCTCGAGCACGACCCAGCCCAGGTCAGTTGACCAGTTCGGGCTGAAGACCTCGAGCGGTAACTGGGGCAAATACAGGCCGATCCACAGGCGCATGGCGTTGGAGCAAAGAAGGAGTGAGTGGCAGGAACAGCGGCGCGTCGCGCTGGGGTCCCCGGCGTTTGATGAATCCGATGTCGAGCCCGCCGGCGGCGGGCCGCAGCGACAGGCGCAGCGGCGCCGGCGAGGAATCCTGGGCGCTCGCCAGCGGACGCATCATGAAGAACAGGGTTTCACCGCATTGGGCCGCCAGGTGCAGGCGGCGCAGGCTTTCGCCGCGCGCATGGTTGGTCCAGAACAGCAGCGCGCCGCAACTGCCGCTGCGCAGCACCTGCTCGGCCGCCCACAGCGCGTCCGCCCCGCGCCCTGCCTTCAGCCAGATCAGTTGCGAGGGCGGCACGCCGAGCGCGGCCAGGGCCAGCGCCTGCGGCGGATGGGGCGGCTGGAGCAGCACGATGCGGCGCCCGGCGGCGGCCGCCAGCGCCGGGCGCAGCAGGCGCATTTCGCCGATACCGGGCTGCTGCACGAGCAGATCGACCAGGGTGCCGGTCGGCCAGCCGCCGCCCGGCAATTGCCTGGACAAGGTGGGGTGACCGGTGTCGACGCAGCGGGTATTGGCGTGGGCCAGCTGCGAGGCGCGCCACAGCGAAGGGTGCAAATCTTGTGGCGCGCTAATGTGTGGTGATAGAGACATGATCAGGCAAATGCAAAAATACTGTATGGATGTACAGTACTCCGTCATTCACCTTTTGGCAAGATGTGTATAGTTTGAAAACACAGTATTTAACTTTGTGCTTGCACAATCGCCGGCGGCTGCGCCCGGGCAAGCTGCATCCGCGCCAGCGTCGGGTAAAGCGGTGGACTGATGATGCGCGACAGCGTACTGGCGACCAGGGCGCAGGCCATCAGGCTGAGCACCATCGCGTGGCCATCGACCATTTCCATGACGATGATGAAGGCCGTCAACGGCGCCTGCGTGGCCGCCGCCAGGAAGCCGACCATGCCCAGCGCGATCAATGCCGGCACTTGCGCACCATAGAATGCCAGCGCCACATCGTTGCCGAGTGCCGCGCCGATGGCCAGCGAGGGCGCGAAAATCCCGGCGGGAACGCCGGACCAGGCACTGAGCCAGGTGGCCACGAACTTGAAGAACGCATACATCATCGGCATGGTTGCCACTCCCTCGATCATGCCCCTGGTCGGCCCATAGCCGGAACCGAAGGTCATGCCGGCGGTGACGACGCCGATCACGGCCACGCCGGCGCCGCAGACGGCCCCGAAGCGCACAGGATAGCGCGCCCGCAGGCGGCTCAGCCAGTCGCGTCCCTGCCCCGCCAGCGACACGATCAACAGCCGCGAAAACAGGCCGCCGGCCAGCCCGCTGCACAGCGCCACGGCCATGCCGGGCAGGAGCAGCGCCAGGCCGATATCGCCGGTGTGGACGACACCGAAATAGGTCGCGTTTCCATGCACCGAGACGGCGATCACGCCGCCCAGGACGATGGCCGCGATGATCAGGCCGCTGCTGCGCTGCTCGGGCGAGCGCGCCAGCTCTTCGATGGCGAACATGACGCCCGCCAGCGGGGTATTGAACGCCGCCGCGATACCCGCCGCGCCGCCCGCCACCAGCAAGCCGTGGACCGTCACCGGCGAGCGTGCCGGCAGCCAGCGCCTTGCCTGCAGCATGATCCCGGCCGCAATCTGGACCGACGGGCCCTCGCGCCCGAGGGACAAGCCGGCCAGCAGGCCGCCGGCGGTCAGCGCGATCTTGGCGATACTCAGGCGCAGCGAGACGAACAGGCCACGCTGTTGCGGCGCGAGCGCCGGATCGAGCGCCGCCATGACCTGGGGAATGCCGGACCCCGCCGCGCCCGGCGCGAAGCGGCGCGTCAGCCAGACGATGGCGGCGGTGCAGAGCGGCGTCCAGATCAGCGAACTCCACCAGGCCAGGCCGCGCACATCCTCGAACAATCCGAACGCGCGCTCGGACAGCCAGGTGAAGCCGACCACGGTCAGCCCGGCCGCGCCGGCCAGCGAAACGACCAGCGTGCGCGCCCACCAGCGCTGCCAGTCGGACAGCTCGCCGCGCATTCGGCCGCGCCAGTCGTGTGTTGTTTTCATGGTGCTCTTCTAGGGCGAACTGGTCGTCTGGGCGCTGGCAGGAGCGCGGGGCGGGCGGCGCACGATCTTTCCCCGCGCCGCCACCAGCACCAGCTTCGATTCCGGGTTTGTCATGCGCACCTTCAGCCAGTCGTTGATCCGGGCCAGCTCGGCGGCCCTGGGCAGCCTGCGGCAATCGGCGCTAAGGAAGGGAATCAACCCCGCTCCCTGCCCGGTCGCGGCCATGCCGAGCAGCACGTTGCCGCACTGCGGATACTGGGCTTCGAACTCGCGCGTCACGGCGTCGGCTTGCTGCACCCACCCCTGCCGGTTCGCCGCCTGCTCCCGCAGCGCGGCGATGGTGGCCTCCTTGTCGTCGACGAGCTGCTGGTTGTTGCGGACGATGTCAGCCAGGATATCGGCCTTCAGGCTGCCGACGTCGATTTTGTTGGTGTCCTCGGCCTGGGCCTGGTGCACCGCCAGCCGTGCGCCTTGCAGCCCGGCGAGGGCCAGCCGCGTCTCGATGGCGCGGATCGCTTCGGCGGGCAGGCGGCGGCCGATCAGGGTGACCTCGATCTCGCGCGTGCGCGGCGTCAGGCGCGTCTCGAGTACGTGGACCCGGGCAGCCTTGAACTCGGTGCGCACGAAATCGCGGGCGCGGCTGCTGAATACCTCATTGTCGACCAGGCGCACCGCCAGGTAGATGCTGGGCAGGCCGGTGACCAGCACGATCGCGATCAGTGCCCGTTTGACGCGGCGCTCGCGCACCGGATCGACGAATTTCCGGTGCGGCAGGCGCAGGAATTCGATGACGACCACGGCGGCGAAGGCGATGAAGACGCAGTTGATCGAGAACAGGTAGAAGGCGCCGCCGAAGACCGCCCAGTTGCCATTGGCCAGGCCGTAGCCCGCCGTGCACAAGGGCGGCATCAGCGCGGTGGCGATGGCCACGCCGGGAATCACGTTCGATTTCTCGCGCCGCGTCAAGCCGATGATGCCGGCCAGGCCGCCGGCCAGTGCGATGAGCACGTCCCAGAGCGAGGGCGTGGTGCGCGCCAGCAGCTCGGACTGCGCCTCGTCGAGCGGCGTGATCATGAAATACAGTGTCGACGTGAGCAGGCTGATCGCCGCCGCGATCGCCAGGTTGGCCAGCGAACGGCGCACCAGGAAAAAGTCGAAGATGCCGACGCCATAGCCGAGCCCGACGATCGGCCCCATCAGCGGCGACACCAGCATGGCGCCGATGATCACGGCGTTCGAATTGATGTTCAGGCCGACCGAGGCGATCAGGATCGCCAGCATCAGGATCCACGGGGTGGCGCCGCGCAGTTCGACCCCGGCCCGAATGCCGCGGTCGATCTCGGCATCGTCGGCCTTGTCGTCGAGCAGGCTGAAGCGGTGCGCGATGGCCGCGCGCAGCGAGTGGGAAGGAGGCTGTTGATCAGGTGCGTTCATGGCGCGTAGTCTCCTTGAGCATCATCTCGCGCACCCGCCGCCGCAGCTCGCGCTCGCGCCGCGCCTCGGCCAGCCAGTCCTCGCGCAGGCCGCGCGCCAGCGAGATCATCATCAGCACGATCACCAGGGCAAACGGCAAGGCGAACAGGATGGTCGCGGTCTGCACCGCCTTCAGGCCGCCGGCCAGCAGCAGGCTCACCGCGATGCCCGCCACCAGCACGCCCCAGATGGTCTTGATGCGCCGCGACGGGTCGGGATTGCCGCCGCTGCTCATCATGCCCAGCACCAGCACGGCCGAGTCGCCCGAGGTCACGAAGAACACGAACACCAGCACGGTTGCCAGCACCGACATCGCCGGCCCGAAGGGCATCGCGTCGAACATCGCGAACAGGCCGGTGGCCACGTCGGCCTTGACCGCCGCCGCCAGCGGCACATGCTGCCAGATTTCCATGTACAGGGCGGTACCTCCGAAAATCGAGAACCACAGGAAGGCGGCCAGCGAGGGCGCCAGCACGGTCCCGAGAATGAACTCGCGGATTGTGCGTCCGCGCGAAACACGGGCAATGAACAAGCCGACGAAGGGCGACCAGGAAATCCACCAGGCCCAATAGAAGATCGTCCAGCTGCCAACCCAGCTGCTGTCGCGAAACGGCGTTGCGCGCAGGCTCATGCGCATAAATTCGCTCAGGTAGCTGCCCAGGGTATTCGACAGGGTATCGATGATCGCCACCGTCGGGCCGAGCAGGAAAACGGTCAGCGCCAGCAGGGCCGCCAGCCCCATGTTGAAATTCGACAGGTACCGGATGCCCTTCTCCACGCCGGTCACGGCCGAGGCGATGAACACCATGGCGGTCAGGACAATGATCGTGACCTGGGCCGCTTCGCTCACGCCCAGTCCGAACACGGCGTGCAGGCCGCTGTTGATCTGGAGTGCGCCCACGCCGAGCGAGGCGGCCACGCCGAACGCGGTGGCGACCACGGCCAGCCCGTTGAACAGTCCGGACAGCGCCCGCACCCCGCGCCATGGCAAGGCGCTCGTGACGGTGCTGATCAGGGGGCTGCCGCCGCGACGGTACTGGAAGAACGCGATCGCCAGCGCGACCACGCTGTAGACGGCCCAGGGATGAATGCCCCAATGGAAGAATACATAACGCATGGCGGCATTCGCCGCCTCCGGCGTATTAGGCACCGTGCCTGGCGGCGCCGTGCCGTAATGCGACAACGGTTCGGCGACACCCCAGAACACCAGGCCAATCCCCATGCCGGCGGCAAAGAGCATGGCAAACCAGCTGCCCAGACCGAATTCGGGTTCGTCATCTTCCGCGCCGAGCTTCAGGTTGCCATAGCGGCTGAACGCGGCGAAGGCGGCAAATGCCACCATCGACAGCACCACCCACAGGTAGAGCCAACCGAAGTTACGCGTGAGCATGGCAAGCAGGGCATCGAAGACCGTCCCCATGTGATCAGGGGCGAATATCCCCCACAACACAATCAGTACGATGAATCCCGCCGAAAAGAACATTTGCATGTGATTCCTTATTCCGCACTCGCGCGCTGGTTCGCCCGCGACAGGTACAGGGTCTGCGTCGGATAGGCGAATGCGATGCCTTCGCTTGCAAAGCGTTCGAACAGGGCCAGGTTGATTGCCTGCTGGATATCCATGTAAGTGCCGTAGGAAGGCGTTTTCACGATATAGACGGTTTCGAAATCGAGCGAGGAAGGCCCGAACGACTTGAAATGGGCGCGGTCGAAGTCGACCTCCGGCTGGGCCTGCACGATAGCGCGCAGTATGTCAGGAATGGCCGCTAGCTGCCGCTTGCTTGTGTCGTAGGTGACGCCGATACTGAACACGATGCGCCGCGTCTGCATCCGTTTCAGATTGCGGATCCGGCTCTTGAGCAGGTCGCTGTTGGAAAAAATGACTTGCTCGCCGCCGAGCCCGCGAATGCGCGTGGTCTTCAAGCCTACGAACTCGACCGTTCCCGAGATGTCGTCGACCGTGATGAAGTCGCCCACCTCGAACGGCTTGTCGAGCACGATCGACAAGGATGAAAACAGGTCGCCGAGAATATTTTGCAGCGCCAGTGCAACGGCGATGCCGCCGATGCCCAGGCTGGCGACCAGGGTGGTGATGTTGACCCCAAAATTATCCAGGATCATCAGGATAACGACCAGCCAGATCACGGTGCGCACCACGAAGCCGAGCGCCGCGGTCGACGTGGTGCTCGCCGCATCCTGGCCGCTGCGCCGCATGCGGTAATAATGCAGCCAGGCACGAACACCCACATCGCCCCAGCGCGCCACCTGAAGCAGGCAGGCTGCAATCGCCAGGCGCGACAACAGCGTCACCAGGGCTTCGGACAGTATCAGCGAACGCGCTCCGGCATACACCCCCATCAAACCAAACAACAGCGGGTGCGTGGCCGCCAAAACCTCTGCAGCGATGTCGTCGAGACAGGTCGTTGTCGTCGCCGCAAACGAGGCCAGGCGGTGAACCACGAGCTTCCTGGCCAGATAGAGCAGGATGCAGACTGCCGACCCGATCGCCAATGCGATGACCCAGGTTGTCAAATCGTTTCCAAGGATGACATAACGCATCGCTTGTCTCCCTCGAATGAAAAAGAACGACCGAGCAGGCGCCGCGGATACGGGCGCGCGCCGGGCCCTCTGGAATGGACTGTGCCGCGCAAAGCGGACGCTGGGCGGAAGCCCTCCGATGCGATACTGGAGGGCATGCATGGCGAGGTGGCGGCAGGCCCGCGCACTCGCGCCAAGCAAAAAAACTTTTAATGCGGTTCAAGGAATTGTAACAAATAAAATGTATTTGCACAAATATGAATGCATTAAATACAATGTCTGACCTGATCCACGCGGGCGCTTCCTTCCTGCGCCGCGATGCATAAACGGCCCTGCCCATGAGTCCACCACTGCCCCAGCGCGATGCCTTTCACCCGGTCGAATACGGCGGCCCACCCGGGGGATGGCGTGCGCGCATCCATGCCATCATCTTCGGCATCGATACGCGCGCCGGACGCGTCTTCGACATCGGCCTGGTACTGGCGATCATGCTCAGCATCCTCGTTGTCGTCCTCGACAGCGTCCCCGCCGTCAGCGCGCGCCACGCCGGCCTGATGCACAGCTGCGAGTGGTTCTTCACGCTGCTCTTCAGCGCCGAGTACGCGGCCCGGCTGGCGACCGTCAAGCATCCATGGCGCTATGCGCTAAGCTTCTACGGCCTGATCGACCTGCTCTCGGTCCTGCCCACTTATGTGTCGCTGCTGGTGCCGGGAAGCGAGGCGCTGCTCGATATCCGGATCCTGCGCCTGCTGCGCGTATTCCGGATTTTCAAGCTCACGCTCTATATCGAGGAATACACCATGCTGGGCGAGGCGCTCGCCGCCAGCCGGCGCAAGATCATGGTCTTTATTTCAGTCGTCCTCATGGCCGTGCTCATCCTCGGCACGGTGATGTACGTCGCCGAAGGGCCGGAGCACGGCTATACCAGCATTCCCACCGCGATGTACTGGGCCATCGTCACCATGACCACGGTGGGCTATGGCGACATCACGCCACAGACCGCGCTCGGCAAGGCCATCGCCTCATTCATGATGCTGCTGGGCTGGGGAATCCTGGCGGTGCCGACAGGTATTGTCACCGCCGAAATGACGGCGCGCCGGCATACGCCCAAGCGCAGCAACCTGTCTTGCGTCTGCGCGCAATGCGGCAGCGCCGGACACGACGCCGACGCGCGATTCTGCAAGGACTGCGGCGCCGCTTTGCCGCATTAGCAAGCAGCCGTGGCCGGCGCCGCGGGATGGTTCCCCAGCGAACCGACTGCAGGCATGCGCAGGGCTAAGCTCGGACATCGCCAATCCCGGCGCGACCAACGAAAGCGACAGCTACATGCATCTACCCGACCGACTGCAGTTTCTGTTGCGGCGCTACCGCGAGCGCTTGTGGATCAAGCCGGTCATCGCCTGCGTGCTGTCGGTTGCCGGCGTGCTGCTGGCGCACCTCGCCGATGCCGTTCCCATCGACTGGAAGGTACCCGAAATCGCCCAGGGCTCGATCGTCGACCTGCTCAAAATCATCGCGGCCAGCATGCTCGGCGTCGCCACCTTCGCCGTGGCATCGATGGTCGCGGCGTATGCGTCGACCGGCCAGTCGGCGACTGCGCGCGCCTTTCCGCTGGTGGTCGCCGACGACGTCTCCCAGAACGCATTGTCGATCTTCGTCGGCGCCTTCATTTTCGCCATCGTGGCGCTGAGCGCGACGACCAACGATTACTTCGGAAAAGCCGGGCGTTTCACCCTGTTCGTGCTGACGGTGCTGACGCTGCTCATCGTCGTGCTGGTCTTCGTGCGCTGGGTCGACAGCATCGCCCGCCTGGGCCGGTTGGGCGCCGTCATCGACAAGGTCGAGCAAGCGACGGCCGCCGCCATGTCGCGGCGACGCCATGCGCCCTGCCTGGGCGGCATGGCCGCATACGGCCCGCCCTGCGGCCTCGCCTTCCATGGCAAGACGAGCGGCTATCTGGAGCGTGTGGACATCGCGGAACTGCAGCGCCTCGCCGAGCGCAACAAGGTACGCATCACCCTGGCCGTGGCGCCGGGCGCGATGGTCGTGCCGACGCGCCCGCTAGGCTATGTGCTGCCGGACACCGTCGAGAGCGGGCCGGTCGACCCGGCGCTGCTGCGCGCCGCCCTTACCGTCGGACCGCTGCGGCGCTTCGACGACGACCCGCGTTTCGGCCTCGTGGTCCTGGCCGAAATCGGTTCCCGTGCGCTCTCGCCCGGGATCAACGATCCGGGCACGGCAATCGGCATACTCGGCTCCTTGCAACGCCTGTTCGCGGACTGGGTGCGTCCCGGCGAGCCGGCGGCGCCGACCTATGACCGCATCGAGGTACCCCCCCTGTCGCTCGACGACATGTTCGCCGACGTGTTCCCGGCGATCGCGCGCGACGGCGCCAGCCTCATCGAAGTGGCGCTGCGTGTCCAGCGCGTGCTGGGCGAACTGACCCGCTGCGGCCATCCACAGCTGGCGCTGGTGGCGCGGCGTCACGCCGACCTGGCGCTGGCGCGCGCGGAACAAGCGCTCGACTTTCCCGCCGACCTGGCGCTTGTGCGCTTGCGCCACGCGGACTACGAGGATGGGGCGGCGTATCCTCGAAGTCCATACTGTCGGTATCCGGATCCGATGCCAGTGGCGCGCCCAGAAACTTGAGCCAGATAAAGCCGAACAGACCCGCCACGAACGATCCCAATAAAATCGCCATCTTCGACGCATTGATCAGATCCGCCTGGCCGGCGTAGGCCAGGTTGGTGATAAAGATCGACATGGTGAAGCCGATCCCGCCAAGCAGGCCGGCGCCCAGGATATGGCGCCATGCAAGATCGAGCGGCAGGCGGCAGATCCCGAGCAGGACCGCGCCAAAGCTGAACAGGAAAATACCGATGGGCTTGCCCGCGACCAGTCCCAGCAGGATGCCGAGGCTGTTCGCCGACATCAGGTCGCCGGTCCAGCCGGCGCCGATGACGATACCCGTGTTGGCAAGCGCGAACACCGGCAGGATCAGGAAGGCGACCGGCTTGTGCAGCAGATGCTCGAGCCGGTGCGAGGGCGAAGTCGCATCGTCCTCGACGCTCGAGTAGGGGATCGCGAAGGCCAGCAGCACGCCGGCGATGGTCGCGTGCACGCCGGACTTGAGCATCAGGAACCACATCAGTGCACCGCCCAGCAGATAAGGCCAGAGCGACATGATGCGCAGCAGCTTGTTCATGGCAAACAAGGCTGCAAAGACGGCCAGTGCGCCCACCAGGTACAGCAATGAGAATTCGGCCGTATAGAACACGGCGATCACGATGATTGCGCCCAGGTCGTCCATCACCGCCAGCGCGGTCAGGAAGATCTTCAGCGATGCAGGAACCCGGCTACCAAGCAGCGCCAGCACCCCGAGCGCGAACGCGATGTCGGTCGCCATCGGGATGCCGATGCCGGCCTGGGTGGCGGTTCCGCCATTGAACACGAAATGGATCAGCGCCGGCACCGCGATGCCGCCGGCGGCGGCCAGGATCGGCAGCATGGCGTTTCTCAGATCGGACAATTCGCCGTTGTGCAGCTCGCGCTCGAGCTCCAGGCCGATCAGCAGGAAAAACACCGCCATCAGGGCATCGTTGATCCAGTGCTCGATGGACAGGCCGGCCACGTACTGGTGCCAGAAACCGAGATACCCTACACCCAGCGGCGAATTGGCGAGCAGCAGCGAGATGACGGTGCAGACGATGAGCACGATGCCTCCCGCCTTGCCAGATTCGGCGAATTGCTTGAACGTTTTAGAGAGTTTTTTTTCGATGCGCACTTTTCTTCTCCTGGTAAAAATTCCGTGAACAGGCACAGGCTGTCGCCGGCCGACAAAGCGAGCGATGCGGCGTCACGAAGAATCGGGAACGAGGGGAAAGAACAGGGCGGCGGGGGGCGACAACAAGGGCAGGAGCATGGCGACAGGCGTAAGGATAACCGCGTGGCGGCCCGACCATCGCGCATCCTGTCGTACCTGGCGGTACGATCACCCTCGGACGATTATACCTCGTTTGCAGAACGACAATGGCGAGCTGCACGCGACACGCCATCCGGTCCGTATCAAAAAATGAAATAATAGGCTTTCGTTCAATAATTTCAGAACAATGAATGCTCATTCCTTCGACGGTCGCCAAGCATGACCACCATCCAGTTGGTTGGCGCGGTCCTGTTTGCCTGCGCCCTGATCCACACCTTCGCCGCCAAGGGATTTGAAATCCTGGCCGACCGCCATCCGCGCCACGAGGGCCTGCTCCACCTGCTCGGCGAAGTCGAGGTCGTGTTCGGCTTCTGGGCCTTCATCCTGGTGCTGGCGATGGCCTTCATCAATGGCCCCGGCGCGGCCGTCGATTACGCCGAATCGCGCCAGTACACCGAACCTTTATTCGTCTTCGTGGTCATGGTGATTGCCGCCTCGCGTCCGGTGCTCGACGCCGTGCGCACGCTGCTGGGCACGCTGGCGCGGCTGGTGCCGGTCCGCACCGAGGTCGCGCTCGCCTGGCTGGGACTGGCCCTGGTGCCGCTGGCCGGCTCCCTGATCACGGAGCCGGCCGCGATGACGCTCGCCGCCCTGATGCTCGCGCCCCAGGTGTTTCGCCCCGGTATTCCGGAACCGCTGAAATACGGTGCCCTCGGCGTGCTGTTCGTGAACGTCTCGATCGGCGGCACCCTCACCGCGTATGCCGCGCCGCCGGTGCTGATGGTGGCGTCGACCTGGGGCTGGGACAGCGCCTACATGCTGGCCCAGTTCGGCTGGCGCGCCGCCGTCGCCGTGCTGATCAACGCCAGCGTCGTCACCCTGCTCCTCAAGCAGCACCTGGCGCCCGCCAGTGCCACGGCCGGCGCGCCGGTGCCGTTGAAAGTGTCCGCCATCCACCTGCTGTTTCTCGCCGCCGTGGTGCTGCTGGCGCACCACCCGGTGCTCTTCCTCGGCCTGTTCCTGTTGTTCCTGGGCTTTACCCAGGCTTACCAGCGTTACCAGGATCCCTTGATCCTGAAGGAAGGCTTACTGGTCGGCTTTTTCCTGGCGGGCTTGGTGGTGCTGGGCGGAATGCAGCAATGGTGGCTGCAGCCGATTGTGTCGAGCCTGGCGCCCACCAGCCTGTTCTTCGGCGCGCTCGGCCTTACCGCAATCACCGACAATGCGGCATTGACCTATCTCGGCTCGCTGATCGCGGGACTGTCGGAGCAGGCCAAATACATGCTGGTGGCCGGGGCCGTGGCCGGCGGCGGCCTGACCGTGATCGCCAACGCGCCGAATCCGGCCGGCGTCGCCCTGCTGCGCGACGGCTTCAACGACGAATCGATCGGCGCCCTCGGCCTGCTGGCCGGCGCGCTCGGGCCGACGATGGTCGCCGCCCTATTATTCCTGATCTGAAGGAGAACCAGATGGATGACACCGTATTGGTCGGCAAGACCGGCACCATCGAGCGCTGCTGCCGCCGCGCCCGCGAAGAGTACGAGAAGGACCCGACCACCTTTGTCGGCGACCTCACGCGCCAGGACGCGGCCACGCTCAACGTGATCCGCGCCTGGGAAGCGGCGGTCGAGATGGGCGACTACGTGATCGCCATGGCCGACCTGGGCGAGCCGTTCAACGAGCGCGAAGTCATCAGTATCCTGGCCGACAACGGCTGGATCGACGCCACCCTGGCCGAAGACCTGAAACGCACCGGCGAATTCTGCCGCGCCGAATGGGATTACCAGGCCGCGCCGCTGCCGGCGCTGGTGACCATCATCAAGCGCGGTCTCGACGATTTCGGCGCCTACAGCCAGGCCTTGCTGGCCGGCGCGTCGACCTTGCCGGATACCGGCCAACCCGACTGAGATCAGGAGCCGGCGCCATGTCCGACGTCTTTTTGGCGATCGCATTGCTGCTGCTTGGAATCAGCATCCTGCTTGCCCTCGCAGGCAATCGCACGCTGCTGAACTTCGTCGATTACGGTACCGCGCCCGCAGCGGCGCAGGTCAACCGCTACGCGGCGGCGCGCCTGCTGCTGCCCGTTGCCGTGAACGCCGGCTGCGCCTGGATCGCAGCGGCGCGGCCCCAGCTGGCCGTGCCGCTGCTGTTCCTGACGCCGCTCTCGATCCTGGGCGCCGTGGTCTGGATCGCCGCCGGCATGCACCGGCTAGGCAAAGGGCCGGAGATCCGGCGCGGGCAGCGTTGAAATTCCTTGCGCCAGCGCCGCGCGTTCCTGCGCCGCCAGGGCAGCCCGGAAACCGTCGCGCATGCGCAGGCGCTCCCAATAGCGCGCCACTTCCGGCGTGAAGCGCGCGTCCAGCCCCAGGTGCTGCGCCAATAACAGCGCATAGCCGACCGAGACGTCGGCGGCCGTGAAGCGGTCGGCGGCCAGGAATGCGTGCTGCGCCAGGAGCGGCTCCAGGGTGCGCAGCCGCGCCAGGAACCACTTCGCATAATCCTCGGCCACCTGCGGCGAGCGGCGCTGCGCGGATTCGAAATGGGTATAGCGCAGCACCAGCGTCTGCGGGAAAGTCAGCGTCGCTTCGCCGAAGTGCAGGAAGTTCAGATAGGCCGCATAGCCCGCTTCGTGCGGCTCGACGTTCATGCTCGAACCCGCGCGCGCGGCCAGATACTGGCAGATCGCCGCCGACTCCGTCATCCGGATGTCGCCATCGACCAGTGCCGGAACGGTGCCCAGCGGATTGAGCGCCAGATACGCCTTGTCGAATGCGCGCGGCGGAAACGGCAGCATCTTCAATGTGTAAGGCTCGCCCAGTTCTTCCAGCATCCACAAGGGGCGGAACGAGCGGGCGCTCATGCAGTGGTAGAGAGTGATCATCGCAATAGCGCGCGCATGCGTGCCGAGAATTGAGTATAAATAGCACTGATCATAACAACGATACGGAGACATGATGACTCAACGCCCGAGCTACGTGCATGGCGCCCACGACCTTCCCCTCATCGGCGAAACCATCGGCCCTTTCCTGGCGCGCATCGCCAGGGAACATGGCGCCAACGAAGCGCTGGTCGTGCCGCACCAGGACGTGCGCTGGACCTACACCGAATTCGATGCGCGCGTGAGCCGGCTGGCGGCCGGGCTGCTGGCCCTGGGCCTGCGCCCGGGCGACCGCGTCGGCATCTGGTCGCAAAATTGCGCCGAATGGGTGCTGGTGCAATTTGCCACCGCGCGCGCCGGCCTGGTCATGGTGAATATCAATCCGGCCTACCGCCGCTCCGAACTCGAATACGTGCTCGACAAGGTGGAATGCGCGGCCCTGATTCTTGCGCCCGCATTTAAATCGAGCGATTACCTCGCGATCCTGCACGACGTCGTGCCCGAGATCCGCACCGCCACCCCCGGCCAATTGGCATCGGCGCGCCTGCCGCATTTGCGCCACGTGATCCGGCTGGGCGCGGAAAAAACGCCGGGCATGCACAATTTCGACGAGGTGCCGGTGCCGGCGGGCGATCCACGCTTGACGCAATTGGCCGACATCGAAGCGGCCCTGCAATTCGACGAGCCCGTGAATATCCAGTTCACTTCGGGCACCACCGGCGCGCCGAAAGGGGCAACGCTGACCCACCACAATATCCTGAACAACGGCTTCTTTGTCGGCGAAGCGATGCGCCTTACCAGCCGCGACCGGCTGTGCATTCCGGTGCCGCTGTATCACTGCTTCGGCATGGTGCTGGGAAACCTGGCCTGCGTCACGCATGGCGCCACCATGGTCTTTCCCGGCGAAAGCTTCGAGCCGAAAGCGGTACTCGAGACGGTGCAGGCCGAACGCTGCACCGCCTTGCACGGCGTGCCGACCATGTTCATCACCTTGCTCGACCATCCCGATTTCGCCCATTACGATTTATCGACGCTGCGCACCGGAATCATGGCCGGATCGCCCTGCCCGGCCGAAGTCATGGGCCGCGTGATCAGCAAGATGCACCTGGGAGAAATCACGATCGCCTACGGCATGACGGAAACCTCGCCGGTCAGTTTCCAGAGCTCGGTCGACGATCCGGTACCGCTGCGCGTATCCACCATCGGGCGCGTCCATCCGCACCTGGAAGTGAAGATCGTCGACGCCAACGGACGCATCGTCCCGCGCGGCGTGAAAGGCGAATTGCTCACGCGCGGTTATTCGGTCATGCTCGGGTATTGGGGCGACGAAGAGAAAACCCGCGAAACGATCGACGCCGCGCGCTGGATGCATACCGGCGACCTGGCCGTGATCGACGAACAGGGTTTTGCCACGATCGTCGGCCGCGCCAAGGACATGGTCATTCGCGGCGGCGAAAACATCTATCCGCGCGAGATCGAGGAATTTTTGTACCGCCATCCGAAAATCCTCGACGTGCAATGCGTCGGCGTGCCGGATGCGAAATACGGGGAAGAGTTATGCGCCTGTATCGTCCTGCGTCCCGGTATGGAAGCGACGCAAGACGAGATCCGCGACTTCTGCAAAGGGCAGATCGCGCACTATAAAATCCCGCGCCATATCCGTTTCGTGACCAGCTTTCCGATGACGGTCACGGGGAAGATCCAGAAATACCTGTTGCGCCAGCAGGTCACGACGGAACTGGGCCTGGCTGGTTGAAGACGCCATGCCCGCTCCGGTCGCGCCCCGTGTTTTTTCCTCGGCCGGAATCGATGCCTACATTGGCGGCTGTCCGTTCGAAGCCCGCAAGCCCGCATCGACCGGCAAATTGACGCCCGTGATAAGACGTGCGTCCTCGCTGGCCAGGAAGGCCACCGCCGCGGCGATGCCGTCCGGGTCCTCGGGCGCGCCGAGCGGCATGCGTTCCTTGAACTTGGCGACCAGTTCGGCATCCTCGAGCATCTCCTCGGTCATGCCGGTTTTCGTCAGGCTGGGATTGACGGCGTTCACCCGCACGCCGTCCTTGCCCGCGTCCAGCGCCATCGCGCGCACCATGTTGCTGACCGCGCCCTTCGAGGTGTTATAGGCGAAGGTATTCCAGTCGCCTCCCAAGCCCGAGACGGACGAGGTCATGACGATCGATCCCTGCACTTTCACGAGTTCGGGCATCGCCGCCTTGGCCATGTGGAAGTAACCGGTCACATTCACCGCCATGACGTGCGCGAAGTCTTCCTCGCTGGTCTGCAGGATGTCGCCCTCGGTTGCCACGCCGGCGTTGTTGATCAGGACATGCAGCCCGCCAAAGCGGTCGAGCGCCGCCTTGACCGCGGCCGCCGCCGTTTCCTGTTGGGCGGTGTCGCCGACCTGCACGAGCACACGGTCTTGCGGAAGTTCGGCCGTGGCTTTTTCGAGGCCGGCTGCGTCGATATCGAGCATCACGACACAAGCGCCTTCGTCGAGGAACCGGCGCGCAACCGCCAGGCCAATGCCGGACGCGGCACCTGTAACGAGTACGGTTTTTTCCTTGAAGCGGTTCATCCTGTTCCTTTCATGTCATTGGCGTGAGATTGGCTGGCATACACGGATTCTCAACGCGCGCGCGCGGACGCGTCGCACGCTAAGTACTCGACCGGAAATAAATGTGAATTTTGGCAAACAGAGCCGGATGCGGTGCAAGGCGGCGAGCGCGCCGCAGTGCGAGCACTGCAAGCACGAGCCGACGCAGCAACGCGCCGGCTCTGGCAGCCAAAAACACATTTATTCACGGGTGAGTACTTAAGCATCGGAAGCGGAGGCCCGGCCGTGCGCCGCGGCGGCGCATGAAAGCGCAGAATGACCGATCCAGCCACGACAAGCTTTATCGAGCAGCGCCGCATGAGCAAACTGGATCAGGCAGACCGGGACGACATCTCCACCCAACACTTTGCTTTCCCCAAACAACGCAAGGAACCGCTGGAAGACGCCAAGCACGTGCGCAACGCCATTGCCCGCTTCAATCAGGTGGAAGACGTGACGGATGCGGAGCGGGACGCGGCATGGACCCGCATCCGCGCGGCGGCGAAAAAATTCGACGTCGAGGTCAACGAGGGCGACTGGCGCGAGATCGGGAAGGATGCGAAAGGCAAGCACTGAGCTTCAGTGCCGTGCCCCCTGTGCATGGACCAGGGCGATCGCCAACCACTGATTTCAAAATGGCAACACCACCGGCCGCTTGCGCTAAAATGGTGGCTGATGATGCCGGACGCGCCTGCATGTGCAGGTGCGCTCGCCGCATCGCGTCCAACTGCCGAAAGTTGCCGTGTCTACCCAACACCTGTCTACGCGTTGCCTGCCCATCGACCGCCAACGCGCTGAATTTGCGGAGCGGGAAATTGAAGACCGCTTCATTCGTCATTTTTTACCTGAACGTAATGCCCAGTTAAAAGCGAGCCTGGTGTTTTCAGCCGTTTTTTATGTCGCCTTCGGCCTCACCGATCTTGCCACCCTGGGTTCCACCGCCACTGCCTGGACCTTGGTTGCCCTGCGCATCGTCGTTGCGTTGGTCGCATCCGGCGCCTGCCTTGCCATTTCCCGCCATCCCGATTCCGCGACGGTCTCCATCCGGGCCACCTGCTGTGTGCTCGTTGCGGGACTCGGCGCCTTCCCGGTGCTGTGCTGGTACCAGCCCGGCGCCATGGCCTGGAATCTGATGTCGCTCGCGCTGATGCTGATGGCGGTGTATGTCATCTTCCCCAACCGCTTTATCCATGCCGTCGCAATCGCTGTCGGCGCCAGTGTGGCATTCGCGGCGATGCTGCTGGTGCAGGGCGCATTGCACACCGACGACCTGGTAGCGCTGGTCTTGCTGCTGATTCTCGCCAATACCCTGGGCACGATCGCGGCGCGCCGTTTCCATCTTGCGCAGCGCGAGCAATTTCGCTCCGCGATCCTGCTCCAGGACCTGGCCGACCGCGACCCTTTGACCGGCTGCCAGAATCGCCGGGTCCTGGAAAGCGGCTTGCTGGAGGCCGAGTTGGCGCGCACGCGCCGCTACGGCAGCGCCTTGTCGGTGATCCTGTGCGATATCGATCACTTCAAGCGCGTCAACGACACCCACGGACATGCGGCCGGCGACCAGGTACTCAGCCAATTCGCCGGCTTGCTGCAGTCGATGGTGCGCGAGGCGGTCGACAGCGTCATCCGCTATGGCGGCGAGGAATTCCTGATCGTGCTGCCCCAGACCGACCTGGCCGGAGCGCATGGACTGGCCGAACGGATTCGCCAGGCATTTGCCAACGCTTCCACCCCCTTGGGAAACAGCACCTTCGTCCGCGCGACCGCGAGCTTTGGCGTTGCCTGCGTGCCGGCACTGCATCCCGATCCACCGGCAAGCTTCGAAGCGCTGATCGCAGCCGCCGACGAGCAACTCTACGCCGTCAAACGCAGCGGGCGCAATGGCGTGCGCGGCACGATTGCAACGGCGCCCGCCGCACTGCGCTCGTACGCCTGAACCTCATTCAGGCGCGATCACTCCGGAGCCTGGCGCGCCATCCATTCACTCGCTGCTTGCCGAGTCCAGCGGCAGGCAGACCCAGGGCTCGTACATGATCAGCGCGTCCACCATCAAGCCCGGCTGGAAACAGATCTCGCCGCGCGTGCTCATATTCGCAGGCACCTCCACGGTGTACGTGCCCGCGTCGGACAGTTCGCCATACCGGGTGCGATAGCTGGCCGAATCGCCGATCTTGCCGGGCCGGTAACGCACCAGCGGCATGGCGTTCTCCGGCACCGGCCGGTCGAAACGCAGCGCGACGGCAAGCTCCTCGTCCTCCTCGACCAGGCTGCCGCGCGGGCGCGGCAGTTGTGCGATCTGGCGCGCATAGGTCGACTCGAGCTGCTTCAGGTGGCGCGCATAATCGTCCAGCACGAGGTCGAGGTCGAAGTGGGCGAGCTGGAAGGCCGTCTGCCACAAGGCATAGCCCGCGAGCTCGCGCGGAAAATCCTCGCTGGCCAAGGCCCGCAGCAGCGTTTTCGGCGCCGCGGCGCCGTAGCGAAGCACCAGGCGCTCGACCAGGACCGCGCCCAGCGCGTACTTGAGATTTTCGTCGACGGCGCGCACAAAAGCGGCTTGGTCGGTCAGCTGACGCGGTCCGACCAGGCGCCGTGCCGAGACCACGGCCGCCGCCAGTTCCTGCGCTTTCGTCACGCCGGCCTGTCCGGCGAGCGTGTTTTCGACCCACTCGGCCAGGCCTTCGTTGAGCACCATCATGTTGTCCAGCTGGCGCGCGCGGGCGCCCCCGGCCAGGCGCGTGGCCAGCACATGGGTCGTTTCATGCGCCAGCACGGCGCGCGCGTCGTGCGCGCTCACGTGCATGCGGATGCGCTCAAGATAGGCCGTGCCGGCGTGATTGTCGGTGCTGCCGGAGAGGTCGACGTCGATCGGCGCCCCGCCCTCGATACCGAGCAAGGCGGCGACCGCGTCGAAGGTCGCGTCGGCCTTGTCGATCAAGGGGCGCACCCGCGCGCCGCTCAGGGCCGGATAGCTGAAGCTGTAATGCCTGGTGGCGGCATGGCCGCTTGCCATGGAGAGGAACTCGACGGCGTCGGCGCGCTTCCCGGCCTCTCCCTTGTCGTCCTCCTTGCTGCGCGCGCTCAGCAGCCCGATCCCCGCCAGCACGGCCGCCAGCATCAGCGCGATGCCGAAGCGGATGGCCCAACGCCGCAGCCGGCCGATATCGCGCAGCGGCACGCGCAGCTTGCCGGCGCTGGAAAACAAAACAAAGGCGATCGAACCGAACAACAGCGCCGCCGCCAGCTGGGTCCAGATGGTCGTCATCGGCAGCTGCCAGGCGTTCCCGGTGAAACGCAAGCTCACGAGGTCGGACGTATCGAGGGCTGCCGCCACCGATGGCGCCGTGTCCTGCAGCAGCTTGACGCCGATGGCGCACAGCCCAAAGGCCAGCCAGGACAAGGCCCGCAGGAAGCCCAGCAGCATGCCGGCCGTCAGCGCGACCGCCGAGGCCAGCACGCACAGGCCGAACATCGTCAGCAGCAAGCCCGGGTGCAAGGCATGGTCGAGCGAGCCGCGCGTGGCCGCATGCAGGGCCATGTGCGCCAGCAGTACGCCGGCGGGAAAAATCAGCAGCACCAGCATCGCCGCCTGGATCTTCGCCGCGAAGAGGGCGCCGCGCGCGAGCGGCAGGCCATCGAGAAAATTCAGCGTGCCGTCGTCGATCTCACGCACCAGCAAGTTGGTGCCGAGGGTGAAGCCAAGCAGGATCTGCAAGGCGCCCAGCTCCTCGGACAAGGTTTGCAGGCGATTCGGGAACGCGCGCGCGCCGAACGGAACCAGGAAGAGATCGATTATGTCGAGCAGCAAAATCGCGAGCAGGACCAACACGAAGTAGCGCAGGCCGCGCAATTCCTTGCGAAACAGGGCGCCGTTCATTTCAGCTCCCAGCGGCGTGCCGCCAGCCTGACGCTGCAGCCGAGCGCGGCCTCGCGCCGCTCGAGCGCGGTGAACAAGCGCGTGCCGCGCGCGAACGACGCCGGCAGTACGCCGGCGCGCGTGCCGTCTACCCTGGCCAGCAGTTCGGCCGGGAGTTCCCCATCCCAGGGGCCGAGCGTGGCGTACAGGACCGAGAACGGCGGCACCTCGCCGGCGGCGGGGCCAGCCTGGTAATGCACCTCGTAGGCTTTTCCCGCCATGCGCCTGGCGGAAAAACGCACCTGCGGAATGGCGATCCGGTCGAGCGTAGCCGCCAGGCGCGCCTGCTCGGCGCCGAACACCTGCTGGAACTGCCGCGTCAGCGTCGCCCGGTCCGGCGCACCGTGTTGCTCGAGCAGCCCGTCGAAGCCGGGCGCGAACAGCGACGCGCGCGCGTCGTCCGGTGGGCGCACGGCCAGCACCGACCTGCTCAACGCCTGGAAGCGCGGCGCGCCGATGCGCTGCGCCAGCGACGCCACCATCTTCCATGCCAGCGCATCGGCAAGGCAGGGGCCGAGCTCCTCGCGCGCACTGTTCCACGCGTACACGAGCTTGTCGGTGCCGCCGGGCCGCCCTTGCAACAGGCGTACCGCGAAGGCCGCGCGCAGCGCCAGCGTCTCTTGCCGCGGCGGCGCATCGCGCGCGACCAGCCATTGCGCGGTGCCGTCAAGCAGCCAGCGCCGGTCTTCCTCGGTGGCGCGCTCGCGCGAATGCCATTGCATCCACGACGCCAGCGCATACGCGCGGAACCCTTCCCTGTCGAACGCATCGTTGGTAAAGGCCGCGCGCACCACCACCCCATCGGCATTCGGCAAGGCGGCGCGCTGGAAGGCGTCGCCATCGAGGGCGTCGTCAGGCAGCGCCGTCAGCGCCGCGGGACTGGTCAAGCCGAGGAAGGCCTGCATGCGCGCCAGGTCGGACGAGAGCGTATCGGCCAGCTGCTGCGCCAGCGGTGCCGGTCCGGCGATGCCGACCGCAACGGCCGGGCCGCTTGCGCTGCGCACCGCGCGCGCCAGTTTGTAGGGCGGCTTCGGCTTGCGCGCCTCGATCACCGAGAACGCCATGATCATGACCAGGAAGCCGATGGTGACGGCGGATATTTCGCGCGCACTCATACGGCGCGACAAAGCCACCACCAGCGAACCCTCGGCGGCCAGCGCGAGCGCGCAGGTCGCCACGACCAGGGCCACTGCGACACCGCAGGTGACCAGCACCGCCTGCACGGGCAGTACCAGCCGTTCGTAGACCATCGATTCGTGTATCAGGTAGAACGGCGCCCAGTTCGCGATGGCCAACTGGCCGGTCGCTTCCGCCGTGGCGACGCAGGTGAACAGCACGCTCCAGATGATGAAGCGGTAACGCCCCGTCAAGCCGACCGCGAAGGCCAGCGCGTAGCTGAAGAAAACGAAACTGGCGCCGCGGATCGCCACCAGGGCGACGTAGTGCGGCGTCAGCGTGACCTTGCCGCGCGCCGCGAGCAGGGTCGCGCCAAGACAGGCTGCCAGGGCCAGCAACAGCAGCGCGATCCCCAGCAGCCATTTGACGGCAAGCACCTGGGTCCGGCTTACCGGCAAGGTTTCCAGGAACAGCTGGGTGCGCCCCATGTATTCGCGCACCACCAGGCGGTTGACCAGCACCAGTGCCATCAATGGCCCCATCAGCACGACGATCTTGTGGAAGGCCGCCATGGGACTGCCCATCATCCCCGCGCCGCGCAGCATCAGGGTCTGGCCCAGGGCCAGCAACAGCAGCATCGCCAGCAACACCCAGCGGTGTTCGCGCAACTCCTTGCGGACCAGGGCGCGCATCAGGCGAGGACGCTGTCGGTGCGGGCGAAGGCCAGGAAAATGTCTTCCAGCGAGAGTGTCTCGACGACGGCGCCGGGCGGCCAGGCGGCCTCCTCCCACAGGGCCGGGTCGGCCTGCCAGATATCGCCGCGCAGCTGGGTAAAACCGTCGCCGGGCAGCACTGCGGACGCGGCGCCGATCCGCCGCACCCGCGCGCGCAGGGCACCGACCTCGCCCTCGAAGCGGCAACTGCCGCCCTGGACGATGCCGACGCGCTGCGCCAGCTGCTCGACCTCCCCCACCAGATGCGAGGAAAACATCACCGTCGTGCCGTGCTCGCGCTGCAAGGCTTGCAGCTGGTCGTTGAACTCGCGCCGCGCCACCGGATCGAGTCCGGCGGTCGGTTCGTCCAGCAGCAGCAATGCGGGCCGCGGCGCCAGCGCCAGCGCCAGGCCGAGCTTGGTGCGCGTGCCGCCCGACATCTCCGACGCGCGCCGGTCACGCGGCACGTCGAGCATGCGCAGCAGCCGCTGGAATTCGGCCGCGTCCCAGGTCGGGTAAAAGCTGCCGACGAAGCTGCCCAACTGGTCGGCCGTCATCCAGGGATAGAAATTCGGCTCCTGGCAGACATAGCCGATGCGCTGCTTGAGGGAGGCCGGCATGCGTTTCACGGAACGGCCCAGCACGGTGATGTTGCCGTGATCCGGGCGCAGCAAGCCCATCAGCAGTTTCAGGGTGGTGGTCTTGCCGGCACCGTTACGGCCGAGAAAGCCGAACATCTCGCCCTGTCGCACGGTGAGGTTCAAACCGTCGAGGGCTTGGACCTTGCCATAACGGTGGATGACGGATTCAAGCTCGACAGCGTTCATGTTTGGGACTGGAAATTAAGTTGCCCTATTATAATAGTGATGATTTATATTTTGGCAATTTAATATGGGCTGCTCAGGGTCCGAAATGCCCGTACAGACCCAGGCACAATTCGACGAAAATCAGCAGGAAAATCGCCGTCTCCAGCCGGTGCGAGCTGTGATAGCGCATGGTCTCGACCAGGGTTTCCGAGGTATGCGACAAGGTCGTGAGTTTGCGGTCAAGCGCGGCCGCGCGGTCGTGCAGTTCGTATTCGCCCTCCAGGCGCGCGTACAGGCCGGACAGGCCCGGGTTATCCCACAGCAGGTCGGGACGGTCGAGCACCCCTGCCCGGCCGTTCAGGCGGTTTTCCGCCAGCAGCATGTTGCCGACCGCCTTGAGTAATTCCGCCGGCTTTGCCGAAAAGCGGCCATCCTCGGCCAGGTCGCGCGCCAGCGGCTCGCTGCGGTCGAAATCGCGCGCGGCGCGCCGTTCCTGGAAGGACAGCATGGTGGCTTTCGCCATGACCTCGGCAATGAGCTGCAGGCGCAGGCGGTCGGCATTCTTGATCTTGATGTATTGGCCCGCCGGACCTTCCTCGTCGTCCGGTCCGACGTGGATCATCGCCACTTCCTCCGCGCCGATATCGCCGGCGCCGGAAGAATGGGCCGCGATCGTCGCCAGCAGGCGCGCCTTTTCCTCGCTCGAGGCATTGAACAGCACCACCGCGCCGTAACGAAACAGCGCGGCAATACCGCCGCCGCCCAGTTTCACCATATACGGCGACTTGGCGATGATCTCGAAGCCGGACAAGGCCCGCAAGTCCATCCGTTCGGCCACCATGATGGCGCTCGCGGTGAACTGCGGCTGGGCGATGACGGGGCGCTGGTAGGGCAGTTTTTCGGTCTTCAAATGCAGGCCGGCGCGGGTACGCGGGCGCGGATTCCAGCGAATCTGCTTTCTGTCGGTGTGGCTGTCCATAGATCTTGTTCTGTGTTTCGCGGAAGGTAAGCGCTGCCGGGCCAGCGGCGCAGGCGTCATCATATCGGAATGCGCGATTATCACGGGCACGTGTAAGATCGCTTATTCATTTTTCGCGCGCCCGCCATGACCGCCCATTCCCCCGCATCGCTGCGCCATGTCGTCCTGTTCGCATTCCGGGACGACGCCAGCGCCACGCAAATCGATCGCGTCGTACGCGATTTTGCCTCCCTTGCCGACATCGTTCCCGGCATCGCGTCGTATGAATGCGGCACCAATGTCAGTCCGGAAGGCCTGAACGACGGTTTCACCCATTGCTTCACGCTCAGCTTCGCAGGCAATCAAGAGCGCGACGCCTACCTGGACCATCCGGCCCACACGGCCTTCGTGGCCACGCTCAAGGACAGCCTCGCGCGTTCGCTGGTGGTCGATTACTGGGCCAGGTAAGGCGCGCCACTGGCAGGCACGCCCTTGCCGAAAGCAGGTGCGTCCGGCGATCGAATATCGGACACTATCTTGGTCGCATCGCCCGAGGGCCGTCCTCCATGTCCAGCCAAGGAAAACCGATCATGTCCACGAATACCGTCGAACTGCACCGCGTCCTCAAGTCCACCCCGGAGCGCGTGTACCGCGCCTTCATCACGCCGGGCGCGTTTCTCAAATGGCTGCCGCCGCACGGCTTCATCGGCACCGTGCATGAACTCGACGCCCGCGTCGGCGGCCGTTACAAAATGTCCTTCACCAATTTCACCACCGGTCACAGCCACGCATTCGGCGGGCAATACCTGGAACTCGAACCGGGCCAGCGCCTGTGCTACACGGCCGAATTCGACGATCCGAACCTGCCGGGCCGCATGCAAACCACCGTCACCTTGCGCGCCGTGTTCTGCGGCGTTGAAATGAAGGTGAAACAGGAAGGCATTCCCGCGATGATTCCAGCCGAGGCCTGCTATCTCGGCTGGCAGGAATCGCTCGCCTTGCTCGCACAATTGGTCGAGGCCGAAATCAAAAACTGAACCACTTCAAGCACGGGAGAAAACAGCATGACCAGCAAAAACACGATTTGTCTCTGGTTCAACGGCACCGCACTCGATGCCGCCGAGTTCTATGCCAAAACCTTTCCGGACAGCGCAGTGAAAGCGGTCCACCACGCCCCCAGCGATTTCCCTTCCGGCAAAAAGGGCGATGTCCTGACGGTCGAGTTCACGGTGGCCGGCATCCCCTGCGTGGGCTTGAACGGCGGCCCCGCCTTCCAGCACAGCGAAGCGTTTTCTTTCCAGATCTCGACCGAAGACCAGGAAGAAACCGACCGCCTGTGGAATGCCATCGTCAATAATGGCGGCCAGGAGAGCGCCTGCGGCTGGTGCAAGGACAAGTGGGGCCTGTCCTGGCAGATCTCGCCACGCGTACTGGTCGAAGCCGTTGCCGGCCCCGACCCGGCCGTCGCCAAGCGGGTGTTCGAGGCGATGATGACGATGAAGAAGATCGACATTGCCGCCATTGAGGCGGCGCGGGACGCTTGAACCTCGCCCAGCCTGTTGTCAGTCAGGCATTGTATTTCCTCATTCTGGTCAGCATATAGCGCGTAGCGGCCGCCATTCCGGCCCGCCGCGCGCGCGTACCGCGTGGTCGAACTGGTATCATTCGCGTTTGTCCGGACCACGCTCCCGACGCTGTCTTACTTACCCTACAGAATAATCAAGAATGAGCACACCGACCCAACTGCCCTCTTTCTGGAGCCGGCTCTCCCTGGCCTTCGGCACCTTCTTCAAGACCGTCGGCGACGCCGAATTCGCCGCGCGCGTGCGCGATGACCAGGTCGGCCCGGTCGCGGCGCCTGCGCCAGTCGCACCGGCACCGGCCCCCGCCCCGGTGCTGCTGCGCGAAACGACGCCGGAAGCGGCGCTCCAGTTACTGACCCTGCTGCAGCGCGAAGCGCGCCTGATCGACTTCGTCCACGAAAACCTGGCTTCGTATGCCGACGCCGACATCGGCGCCGCCGCCCGCGTCGTGCACGAAGGCTGCGCGCGCGTGCTGAAAGACCACTTCACGATTCAACCCGTGCGCAGCGAAGCCGAAGGCGCGCGCGTCACGCTGGAAGACGGCTTCGATGCCGCCAGCGTGCGCTTGACCGGCAACGTGGTCGGCAAGGCGCCGTTCAAGGGCACCCTGTCGCACCGCGGCTGGAAAGCCATCGATGTGCGCCTGCCGCAGCTGGCGAAAGAACATGACGCCAGCGTGCTGGCCCCGGCCGAGGTGGAACTGTGAGCGCGCGCTACGCCATCGGCATCGACCTCGGCACCACGCACAGCGCGCTGTCGTATGTCGACCTCGAAGCGAGCGAGGGCGAGCAGACCGCGCACGGCGTCTTGCCGGTGCCGCAGCTGACCGCCCCCGGCACCGTCGAAGCGCTGCCGCTGCTGCCGTCCTTCCTCTACCTGCCGCACCCGGACGAACTGGCGCCGGGCGAACTGGCCCTGCCCTGGGCGACCGATGGCGAGGGCGCGATTGCCGGCGAGATGGCGCGCAGCCGCGGCGCCACCACGCCGATCCGCCTGGTGTCATCGGCCAAGAGCTGGCTGTGCCACCCCGGCGTCGACCGCCGCGCCGCCATCCTGCCGGCGGACGCGCCGGAAGAAGTCACGCGCGTCTCGCCGCTGGAAGCGTCGACGCGCTACCTGGCTCACCTGCGCCAGGCCTGGGACCACGCGCATCCGGAAGCGCCGTTCGACCAGCAGCAAGTGACCGTCACGATTCCCGCCTCGTTCGATCCGGGCGCGCGCGAACTGACGGCCGAAGCGGCCCGTAACGCCGGCTATGCCTCGGCGACCCTGCTGGAGGAGCCGCAAGCGGCCTTGTACAGCTGGATCCAGGGCAGCAACGGCGCCTGGCGCAAGCAAGTCAAGGCGGGCGACATCGTGCTGGTGGTGGACGTGGGCGGCGGCACCAGCGACTTTTCGCTGATCGCGATCCTGGAGCGCGACGGCAAGCTCGAACCGCACCGCGTGGCCGTGGGCGACCACATCCTGCTCGGGGGCGACAACATGGACCTGGCGCTGGCCCACCTGGTCGCGCGCAAGGTCGCCGCGAACGGTACAGGGCTCGACGCCTGGCAGATGCGCTCGCTGACCTACGGCTGCCGCGCCGCCAAGGAACACCTGCTGGCCGACGCCACCGCCACCACCTGGCCGATCGTCGTGCCGAGCCGCGGCTCGAAACTGATCGGCGGCTCGATTCGCACCGAACTCACGCGCGACGAAGTCACGGCCTTCATCACGGACGGCTTCTTCCCGCGCGTGGAAGCCTCGGCACGTCCCGCCACGCGCGCCCGTGCGGGCCTGACGCAACTCGGCCTGCCCTACGCGCAGGACGCGGCGATCACCCGTCACCTGGCCTCCTTCCTGGCGCGCCAGGCCGGAGCGACCGCGCAACTCGAGGGCTTCGAAGGGCGCGTCAGCGCCGACCATGGCTTCCTGCATCCGAGCGCGGTGCTGTTCAACGGCGGCGTGTTCAAATCCGCGATCCTGGCCCAGCGCGTGATGGACACCATCAACGACTGGCTCTACATGGAAGGCGCGGAAGGCGCGCGCATGCTCGAAGGCGCCGACCTCGACCTGGCGGTCGCGCGCGGCGCGGCCTATTACAGCTATGCGCGGCGCGGCGGCGGCGTGCGCATCCGCGGCGGCACGGCGCGCTCTTATTACGTCGGCGTCGAGTCGTCGATGCCGGCCATTCCCGGCATGGAGCCGCCGATCCAGGCCCTGTGCGTGGCGCCGTTCGGCATGGAGGAAGGCAGCGAACTCGAACTGCCGGGCCAGGAATTCGGCCTGGTGGTGGGTGAACCTGTTCACTTCCGTTTCTTCGGTTCGACCACGCGACGCCAGGATGCGATCGGCGAAGTGCTCGATTTCTGGGGTCCGGACGAGCTGCACGAGCAGAACGAAATCCAGGCGACCCTGCCGCTCGAGGGGCGCAGCCCGGGCGAGGTGGTGCAGGTGAAGCTGCATGCCCTGGCCACCGAAGCCGGCACCCTGGAACTGGCGGCGGTGGCGCGTGACGGCCAGCGCTGGAAAGTCGAATTCGACGTTCGGTCCACGTCAGAGCAGTGACCCCGCGGTGACGTCTTACCTGGTCAGCATCGACCTCGGCACCACGAACACGGTGCTGGCCTATGGCGCGCCCGGCGCGGCCGAGGTCGAACTGTTTGCGATCGACCAGCTGGTGGCGCCGGGCGAAGTGGCCGGCGCGCCGCTGCTGCCCTCGAACCGCTACCACCCCGCGCCGGAGGAACTCGGCCCCGGCCAGTTGCAGCTGCCCTGGCAGTTCGACGATGTCGGCGGCGTCGAGCGCGTCGCCATCGGCCGCCTGGCGCGCAGTCTCGGCGCGGCCACGCCGGGCCGGCTGGTGGCGAGCGCCAAGAGCTGGCTGTCCCATCCCGGCGTCGACCGCATGGCGCCCATCCTGCCCTGGGGCGCCGAACCCGAGGTGCCGAAAGTCTCGCCGGTGGCGGCCAGCGCCAGCTACCTGGCCCACCTGCGCGCCAACTGGAATACCCGTTTTCCGCAGCACCCGCTCGAACGGCAGCAGGTCGTGCTCACCGTGCCCGCCTCCTTCGACGAGGGCGCGCGTGCCCTGACCCTGGAAGCGGCGGCGATGGCCGGCCTGCCGCAGGTACGCCTGCTGGAAGAACCGCAAGCCGCGCTCTACGACTGGCTCTACCGCCACCGCGCCACGCTGGCCGACGACCTGGCGGACAGCCGCCTGGTGCTGGTGGCCGACGTCGGCGGCGGCACCACCGATTTCAGCCTGGTCAAGGTCGAACTGGTCGAGGGCGCACCGCAGTTGACCCCGCAGTTGACTCGAATCGGCGTCGGCAACCACCTGATCCTCGGCGGCGACAACATGGACCTGGCGCTGGCGCACCTGGTCGAAGGCCGCATGGCCGAGCAGGACGGTCTCGACGTCCCGCGCCCACGCCTGTCGGCCGCGCGCCTGGCCCAGCTGACGGAGCGCTGCCGCGC
>Ga0213838_1000251_pt1 | contig 54676 bp, 54 predicted proteins | sample SWPATP13_FD_160577 | JGI IMG/M metagenome (GOLD analysis project Ga0213838, IMG submission 160577) | Coastal seawater microbial communities from Marineland, Florida, United States - SWPA TP1 #3 | ecosystem: Environmental > Aquatic > Marine > Coastal | place: USA: Florida | collected 2016-08-06 | reverse complement strand
TGTGCTGAATCCGAAGATTCAATGGTCACTTCGTATCATTGAAACCTAATTTGATACCGAAGTATCGAATTGGATTATCATCAACGAGTGCCCACACAGATTGATAGGTTTATATTGTTAAAGAGCTTTTCTAACTTCCATTGCGCTTTAGCGCCTCGTCGTTAGGGGTGCGTATCTTACGCTTCCCATTTTAAGAGTCAAGCGTTTTATTTAACTTTCTTTCCTCTTTCAATTCCGATTTCGGTTTGTGACTTTCGTCTCACTCCGTGTCGGTGAGGCGGCATTATAGGGAGCTCAGAAAGGATGACAAGTGTTTTTTTGAATTTATTTTTCGTTCGGTTAAAAACAAATCAAAACGCCAGAAATAGAATAAAATTTCAACATTTGAGTCACGTCACATCAATAGGTTGGAAAAACAACAACCATATACGTAAGATCCGTGTGTCTATTTTGTTAATACCTAGGCACTTTTTTCTTAAACTACGAAGTTGTATTCAAATATGAGTTCTAATAAATCGACCTTAATGATTCTCGCCTTAGCGGTTTTAGGTGGAATCATCTTTTCGCAGGTTGCTATTTCTCCTGCGCTCAGCTTTGTTATCGGTGTTTTTGCTTCTGCTTTTGTTTTTAAATTTTCAAACACCACAACTGAGCCAGCAACCGTTAATGAACCCGCGACCAAGACCCTTTATGTCGGTAACCTTCCTTACAAAGCAAATGAATCCCATGTGAAGGAATTGTTTGCTAAGCATGGTGAAGTCTTTGCCGTCCGCCTGATGAAAGATAAACGCACAGGTAAAAGACGAGGATTTGGTTTTGTTGTCATGGCAGCAACGGATGCTGCTGGTGCTATAGAAGGACTAAATGAAAAGGATTATATGCAGCGTACATTAAAGGTACGTATCGCTAATGATCCAAAATCTCAAGCTGAACAGGATTAAAGCCTAAGTTTTGTAATGCTCTATTCAACGCTCCTTCTGCATAAGGGGGAGCCGTTGAAAAAATTTCCCTCAGACCTTTTCCTTCTTTCTTGTCCTCAAGGTTCAACAATTCTTGTACTCGACGCGCAATCGCCTCACCAGAGTCCACCAGCACAACCTGCTCACTCAGCACCGACTGTATTTCTTCTTTAATGAGAGGGAAATGTGTGCACCCTAATACGGCAACATCGACTTTACCAATCATGGGAGATAGTACTGCCGTTAGTTCTTGAGTTGAGACCGGGGTACCACGAAGTTTTTCTTCTGCCATGTCGACCAGTCGAGTAGAGCCTAACAGCTCAACTGGTTTACTTTGCGAGAAGTCGCGAATCAATTCCTGCGTGTACTGACGTGTCACCGTCGCAGGGGTTGCTATCAGACCAACCGCTTTATTCGCTAAATTAGATGCTGGTTTAATAGCAGGTACTACACCGACAACAGGAATAGGAAGCAAAGTTCTCAGTGAAGGCAATACAATAGTGCTTGCGGTATTACATGCAATCACAACCAAATCCACTTGGTGATCAGCGACATACTGCGAAACCAATGCTTCCACGCGAGAAACTAAAGTTTCATGATCCAACTCACCGTAGGGATAGGCTGCGTTATCAAACAGGTATACATAGTCAAGTTGAGGGAGCTTTTTCTCTATTTCTTGGAAAACAGAAAGCCCACCGACCCCAGAGTCAAAAATTAGTACTTTTGATTGTAGTGACACTTGATATACCCACACATTTCGATGTGGCAATCATACTCACACAAATCAGTTTGGCAATATCTTCGCTTGGTAACGTTGATGAGAGAAACGCTCTCCGACGTCACGAGTCGTTAAACTCAACTCAATCTTGCCTTGATAGCTACGGGTTTGCGTGACTAACGTATGAAACTCTCCGTCTTCGCCACATGGATCCACACCACTCGGCAGAGAATCAATGAATGCTCGGTCATACCATCGCCCGCAATACTCAGAGTCAAGTGCCTGACCATCCGTTGTCACAACCAAGGTGTTAATCCCACGCTCTAAGATTTCATTCGCAAGGTCTTGGCTGTTTTGTCCAATGAGTGGAAAAACACACTCCCAACCAGCGGGTTCAATATAGCTACGGCGATAGGCTTCGATACCATTGCAGAACATATCACCAAAAGCCACGGCCTGAATATCGAGATCGCTGCTCTTTAGTGCATCAATGATGGCCGACTGATAGACGTCATTTGGTGGAAATGTTTCTGGCATTTCGATTTTTATTAGAGGTAACCCAAGTAAGGCCGCTTGCATGTCAAGCACTTCAACAGGAGTGGCTTGGAATGGGACTTCATCTTTTACGTAAGTGGTGTAAAGACCAACAACATTGTAGTGTTCACTATCGACTAGCCTTTCTAGAGTGAGGGTCGAATCCTTTCCGCTCGACCAACTGATAATGACGTTCTTTTTCATTGTTACTGCCTATAGATAAGAAGAAAACCGCCCGAAGGCGGTTTCAAGATATTAGAATAGATAAGAGCCCGTAATCATTACTTTACGACCATCACCAGGGTAATATGCACCATAGTTATTCGCATTGGCAGGATACTTTTCATCAAATGCGTTATCTAAGCGTAAGCTAGCTGACCAAACATCTTGTGTGTAATTAATAGCGATATTATTTAGCCAATATGCCGATAACTTTTCTACACTGTTTGAGGTGTCACCATCCTTATATCTCGTACCCGTATAAACACCTTCAACGTAGAATTGCCAATTATAATTGACATCATAGGTGACATACGCCCTACCACTGTGAGGCGAAACCCAAGGTAGCTCCTTTCCTTTATTGTCACCACTTGAGAACTCGGCGTTAATAAAACTGTACTCAATACCTAGGAGCACACTTTCAGTGACATAGTAGTCACCGCTAACATTTATACCATTTCGCTCAGATTCATCCGCATTGACATTGGCGCCAGCAAAGCTCCCTCCTACAGGTGTTGGTGCGCTACTATCAAAAACGATTTCATCTTCAAGTTGCAAGTTGTAAACATCAATCTTTACACTGTAGTCATCTTCTGTGAGTCCCCAACCTGCCTCTATAGAATTACCAGTTTGTGGCTTCAAACCTAACACACCTGGAGATGTGTATGCTTGCTCATCAATCTTAGCAAATCTAAAGTTAGTTTCCCCTCGTAAGTAAAGCCTCTGAGTCTCGCTAATTTTGAAATTCAAACCTAACTCATAAGCATCTTGGCTTTCTGATAGTTTTTCAGTATTCGGGTAAACTGCACCATCGAAAAGTTTGTCTTCAACTGAACTATAACGTGCTCCCGTCGTTAAAGATAATCTAGGTACTAGAGGATAACTGACTTGTCCATAAGCACTGTAGGTAACCTGTTCGTTAGCCCTATTGGTAGAGGAAGATTTATAGGAGTGGTCACGATCAGCCGCTTCTAACCCAATCAGAACATTTCCTTGACCAGACTGATTGGAAAATTGATTTTCAACCTTAACTGAGCCTACTAATTGTTTACTTGAGCTTGTTGTTGAACTCCCCCACGCAGAGCCTGATCCCGACGTATTGTCATAGATAACATCAGTCCCAAATAACCAAGTGTCTGTTAAGCTTCGCTTATACCCAGCACGAAGCGCTTTCGTTATCTCATGAGAATAGTCGGTTTGATTTGATGGATTAACTTGAGTTGGGTCTTGTTCATATTGCTCTTCGGTTAACGAACCAGCGTATTCTCTATTATTGTCATAGTAACTTGCTTCTGCAAAAAACTCCGTCTTATCTAGTTCATAGCCGATACGTCCTAACAAAGACCCGGTTTCACGCTTGTTATGGTCTCTATAGTTATCTGTATTATCTTGGCTAGCACTAACGAAAAGCGACCACTGTTCATCGAGTTTTCTTGAGACATTCACACTACCAGCATAAGAATCAAAACTACCCGCACTCACTGACACACTACCACCGTCCTCAGAGGCACCTTTTGTAATGATGTTGATTACACCACCTACAGCTTGGTCACCGTACAACACACCAGCACTGCCGGACAAAACTTCAATCCTCTCAATTTGAGAAATTAATATAGAGCTTACTTGGGGAGCTGACAGGTCTTGTTTATTCAAGCGACGGCCGTCAACCAAAATCAAAGTATTGTTGGCAGCTTGGCCTCCAGTGAAGCCTCTAATCGCAAATGCAGGGCCACTGTTGGTATCAGAGATTTGAATGCCAGCTCGAGCACGCAACAAGGTATCTAGGCTTTTAGCTCCACTTGCAACGATATCTTCTGAACTGATAATAGTTACATTAGCTGGTATATCTTCAATTGAATTATTGAAATCACTTCGAGCTAAAACCACCATAGTCTCATCAGCTGAGGCTTCTTGGGCGTATGAAAGGGAGGCGTGAGGAAGTAGCGATGCCACTGCTATCGCCAGAATAGAACGGTTCATTTTTATAATCCTAAATCGCGTAAATCCTACCGAGCTTGGAGCACTTGCTTCCAGTGATTGGCTCAGCTGCTGGCAGGTATTCGGACTCTAGAGCTCAGTTTGCACCACCTACTAACTCGACTTCCCACATAGTCCTCTATGCAGTGTCTGTTGAGTGTTCGTTCTCTTTTACCGCTGCGCGTCAGTTCTGGATTTACACCAGATTCCCTTTTCAGCCATCTATACTGCTAGATAGCACCAGCTAGGCGCAAATGTTATTCAGCTATCATTCCTTTGTCCAGCCAATATTGTGCTTTTATATAACCAGCCGCTTTATCACTAATGCCGGATAACGGGTTTACACACTATATTAATCACAGGGGAGTGACAAAGCTGGACATGTCGCAGATATTGAATAAAATCTGCGCTCCTAAAACAAACGCACTCAGCACTTGAAGGTAATAAACATGGCGACTCTTGAAGTAAATCCACAGCGCTACCAAGAACAACTGGCGGAAAAGGTCGAACGTCTTAATGAGATGTTTGCTCCCTACCACGTTCCAGAACTGGAAGTGTTTGAGTCCCCAGAGCAGCATTATCGTATGCGCGCTGAGTTCCGTATTTGGCATGAAGGGGAAGACCTTTACTACATCATGTTCAATCAGGAAACGCGTGAAAAATACCGCGTTGACCAGTTTCCTGCGGCGAGCCGTCTGATCAACGACTTGATGCCATTGCTGATTGATGCAATGAAGGACAACGACTCTCTGCGCCGTAAACTGTTCCAAGTGGATTTTCTATCAACACTGAGCGGTGAGATTCTGGTGTCTCTGCTATACCACCGTCAATTGGACGATGAGTGGACGAAGAACGCAAAAGCGCTCAAGCAACGTCTGAACGATGAAGGATTCAACCTGAACCTGATCGGTCGTGCACGTAAAATGAAGATTGTCCTGGATCGCGACTACGTGATTGAAAAGCTCGACGTCAATGGCCAACCCTACGTTTACCAACAAGTCGAGAATAGCTTTACGCAGCCTAACGGCAAAGTGGCTGAAAAAATGCTGGAGTGGGCAATCGACTGTACCAACGAAAGCCAAGGCGATTTACTTGAGCTTTACTGTGGTAACGGTAACTTCTCACTGGCACTCGCGCAGAACTTCAACCGTGTACTGGCAACCGAACTGGCAAAACCGTCCGTTGAGTCTGCGCAGTACAATATTGCGGCCAATAACATTGATAATGTTCAGATTCTACGCCTATCCGCGGAAGAGTTTACTCAGGCTATTGAAGGCAAACGTGAATTCCGCCGCTTAAAAGACGCGGGCGTCGATTTGAAGAGTTACAACTGCAACACGATTTTTGTCGATCCTCCTCGTTCAGGCATGGATATCGATACGTGTAAGATGGTACAGAGCTATGAACGTATCCTATACATCTCCTGTAACCCAGAGACGCTCAAGGACAACCTTGATGTATTAAGCGAAACACACAACATCACGCGTTTTGCTCTGTTTGATCAGTTCCCTTATACCCACCATATGGAAGCGGGTGTCCTACTGGAACGCAAAGCGTAGCTTGATAAGCGAACACAAAAAACGAGCCATTTGGCTCGTTTTTTATATTTGGAGTCTGGCTACTCAGCGCTAGCGGAGCGGTTCATAAAACCCAGCTTCTTACCAATCCATAGCAATAGCAACAGCGACACTATGATGGCAAAGAAGTTAGACCCCGCATCTGGGTGCTGCGCTTTGACAAAAGCAGAGTGGCCAAAGGCGCCAACGAAGAAACACGCTAGGCCAACCAGCGGAATGTCTTCGGAGACAGGGTTACGTAGATATTCTTGGTACAGCGCCTGCACAGACAGCACAAGCGCAATCAGTGGAAAAATAGAGAAAGAAACTTCGCTCATTGTCAGCCATGACAACAATGCGTCTCCACACATACCAGCAATCAATGCAAGTACGAGCGTCTTCTTCTCAGAACCACGATTAACTTGGTTTACTTCATTCGACATTAATCAATCCCACCTTTTAATCGGTTACGGTTACGTTCACGTTCTTTGCGATACCATAAAGCCCCTTTGGCTATCATTCGCAATTGCATAATCAATCGTTCCGCAAGCTCATCTCGCTCGCGTCGATTCAAATCCAGTGCTTCTGCGCCTGAGCTAAACACTAAGGTGACGGAAGCTTCCGCCTGGGTATAGGCTTCATCACGCGTCATTCCTGTGCTGATCAAATACTCGGTCAGTTCAGCGGCAAAATGCTGAATCTCTCTCGCCACAGCGGTACGAAAGTCAAACGATGTTCCCGAACGTTCTCGCAATAATAGTCGAAACACATTGGGGTTGCTTTCAATGAACTCCATAAACGTCTCGATAGAAGTGCGAATCACACTCCCCTCTTTGACGATTCGCTGTCGCGCCTGGCGCATCAACTGACGAAGCAGCAAGCCGCCTTCGTCAACCATGGTCAACCCCAGCTCATCCATATCTTTGAAATGGCGATAAAATGAGGTTGGAGCAATCCCTGCTTCCCGGGCAACTTCTCGTAAACTCAAGTTCGAAAAGCTTCGGTCAGCGCTAAGCTGGCTAAACGCAGCATCAATTAATGAACGACGCGTTTTTTCTTTTTGCTGTGCACGGATTCCCATGGATTTCATCTGTTTTCTATTTATTGGTTTAGTAGCAGTTAATATACAACGATTACCTTAAGGACATAAGCCAAAATCGTAACCTTTGACTACCGCGTGACAATTAAACTCAGCCTGATTTCTTTTTCAATCACTTAACGCTGGTTTAGAGACCTATCACCGCGCAAATACCAGATATGAAACATTCTGCGTGATCGCTTCCACTCTCTAGTGCGCTGACCGTGTGCTCTATCGTGAAATCAGTTAAAATCTCGCTAAAGCAATGTTAAGACAATATAACAAAGGAAAAGTTATGGCGGAAAGTAACCACTTTGACGTGATCGTTATTGGTAGTGGCCCTGGTGGTGAAGGGGCAGCGATGGGGCTAACCAAAGCGGGACTCAATGTCGCCATAGTGGAAAAAGAGAGCAGCGTCGGTGGCGGTTGTACCCACTGGGGAACCATCCCTTCTAAAGCGCTGCGTCATGCGGTCAGCCGCATCATTGAATTCAACAATAACCCGCTGTTTTGCCATAACAACACCAGCTTGCACTCTACGTTCTCCAATATCTTGGGCCACGCTAAGTCTGTGATTGATAAACAGACTCGCCTGAGACAAGGCTTTTACGATCGTAATCAATGTTCTTTGATTTTCGGTACTGCGCGCTTTACGGACAAATACACCATTGCCGTCACTCAAGCAGACGGCACAGAGGAGCTGTACAGCGCTGATCGATTTGTGATTGCAACAGGCTCACGCCCATACCAGCCAGCTGATGTCGACTTTCTGCATGAGCGTATCTATGACAGCGATTCTATTCTCAGCTTGAAACACGACCCTCGTCATATCATTATTTATGGTGCCGGCGTGATTGGTTGTGAGTATGCGTCTATCTTCCGGGGTTTGGGCGTAAAAACGGACTTAATCAACACTCGAGACCGACTGCTGTCTTTCCTCGATAATGAAGTATCAGACGCTTTGTCTTATCACTTCTGGAACAGTGGTGTTGTGATCCGCAACGACGAAACTTACGAGAAAATTGAAGGCACCGAAGATGGCGTGATTATCCATCTCGAATCAGGCAAGAAAATGCGTGCCGATTGTATTCTTTACGCCAACGGCCGCACGGGTAACACCGACAAACTCAACCTATCGGCTGTGGGTTTAAACGCCGATTCTCGTGGCCAGCTTACCGTTGACAGTAACTACCAGACGGAAGTCGAGCATATTTACGCAGTCGGCGATGTTATTGGCTACCCTAGCCTAGCTAGTGCGGCTTATGACCAAGGACGATATGTGGCGCAGGCGATCAATAAAGGCCAGGCCGATGGTAATCTGATTGAAGATATCCCGACCGGTATTTATACCATTCCAGAAATCAGTTCTGTAGGTAAGACAGAGCAAGAGCTAACGGCAGCAAAAGTCCCTTATGAAGTTGGTCGTTCTTCATTTAAGCACTTAGCCCGTGCTCAGATTGCAGGTAAAGACATCGGCAGCTTGAAGATTCTCTTCCACCGCGAAACCAAAGAAATCCTTGGTATTCACTGCTTTGGTGAGCGTGCCGCGGAAATCATCCATATAGGACAAGCGATTATGGAACAAAAAGGCGAAGCCAATACGATTGAATATTTCGTCAATACCACATTTAACTATCCGACCATGGCCGAAGCGTACCGCGTAGCGGCGCTGAATGGCCTCAATCGCTTATTCTAAGTCGAGCGATAAAAAAGCCGCAGTCATCGCTGCGGCTTTTTGTTAAGCAGTCAAAAACTGTTGTTTGCGCCACTGCTGATAAAAAATCACTGCCAGTGTCACACCACGCATCCCCATAAAGCTCAACATAGCCAGCCACAGCGCATGGTTACCAAAATTGGCCAAGGTGAAAAACACCCCAAAGAAAGCACACATCGCGAAAAACATACTGTTACGCATTTCTCTCCCTTTCGTTGCCCCAATGAATATGCCATCCAATAAGAAGCACCACATTGAGACTAAAGGCATCGCCATCAACCAAGGAAGGTATATCAGTGCTGTATCGTGCACTTTCGGGATGTCGGTGATCAGACTGATCAAGGACGATCCGGCGAAAGCAAACACTGCGGTCAATCCCAAACAGATGATCAGACTCCAGAAGAAAGTCCCCATCAATGACGCGCTGAGCTGTTGCTTATCCTTAGCGCCTATCGCTTTACCAACCATCGCCTCCATCGCATAGGCAAATCCGTCCATGCCGTAGGAAATGATCATCAGAAAACTCATTAGTACCGCATTAGCAGCCACAATGTCATCGCCAAAGCTTGCGCCCTGGAACGTCATAAACGTAAAGGTCGCTTGCAGGCACAAAGACCGCAGGAAAATATCACGGTTAAGCTTTACGAAACGGCTTAATCCATGGGTGGTGTCTTTCAGCAACGAAGCAATCGAGGGTAAATGGCTTTTATGCCACGTACGCCAAACACACCATAGGCCAAAGCTCATACCACTATAATCAGCAATCACCGACGCCAGTGCGGCACCTTCCACTTTCCAGCCAAAGTCAATCACAAACAGCACATCGAGAACGATGTTGGTGACGTTTGCAATGATCACCATCCACATCGGTGCACGTGCGTTCTGCGTCCCTAGCAACCAACCCAATAAGACAAAGTTAACTAAGACAGCAGGGGCGCTCCAAGCACGAATGACAAAATACTGCTCACCATAAAATTTGACTTCATCACTCGCACTGCTCAGCGAAAATACCAGATTGGCAATCGGTTGATGAAATAGGAGAAACAGCAATGCAAAACCCAAGGCCATCGCGACACCCTGAGTGAACACTAAACCGAGTTGTTTACCACTTTGAGCACCATACGATTGCGCCGCCAGCCCAGTGGTCGACATCCGCAAAAAACCCAGTAGCCAGAAAGTCACACTGATCATGGTACTGCCAAGCGCAACTCCGCCCAGATACCAAGCATGTTCAAGGTGGCCAATAACCGCCGCATCAACTAAGCCGAGTAAAGGTACGGTTATGTTCGATAGAACCATGGGGATCGCCAGCAGTAGAACCTGCTTATGTAGCGCTTTATTGGAAAGGGTCTGAAGTAATTGCACGTTTGCACTCATCATAAAAGAAGAGTGCAAAGTGTAACCGGATTACCAGCGAAGCTGAACCACTACCGGAGTAAGCCTATGCTTAAGGGAATTGAATTTGGTGAGCCAGCGTTGCCATAACTTCCAACGCCCGCAGTGTTTATCTAAAGGAGAAAAGGTCTTGGCCCAGCGCGCCCATGGCAGGTAATTAAGTGTTGCATCCCCGGGTGACGCATAGCCATGATTATAACTGCCTGCGCCCATTTTCTGACCAAGTTTGCTTGCCGCGAGATCCCCCGCCAGCACCACACATGCTCGTGCTGAATCAAAGTGGCAACCAAGGGCCTGAATAAACTTACCAACTTGCTTTTCACTGCAATCCAGTAAAGCGTGCTCACAGACAATCAATACCGGCGCCTTTTCCGGTACAGGCAAATTATCCAGCCATGACAAGTCATCAACGTTGCCACACATATGTTGGTAACGTTCGCTTTTATGGAACAGTTTCTGACGCCAAAGGAGGTTTTCCGTCACATCCAGCTCAAGCCAGTGACAGCGGCCATTGTCGACTCGATAGAAACGCGTATCGAGGCCAGCGCCAACATTGATTATCCAACCATCGGGATTACGTGAAATGAAGTGATTGACCTGATCGTCACAGATTTGAGTCAGGGTGGCATGAAGAAGTTGTTTCTGATCGATATCACCAGAGAGGCACTCTGGTGCGAGTTGGCAACGCTGACACGCATTAGCCGCGATTGGGTCATAAACCAAGCCGTTGTCGACCAAGCTTTCTCGGCTGCGAAGCCAGAGAGGTTGCAACAAATTGGCCGGGATTTGATAGCGATGTGTTGAAGCTTTTTGCTTAGCGGCCATTATCATCTTCCTTCCATACCAGAAATAAGATGATAATGAATATCAATTACAAAAACAAGTAATTGAGAATAGATCTCAACAAAATATGAGATATCGAGCCACAACTCACAGACTGAAGTGACAAAACAACGTCAGCGAACATTCTCGCTGACGTTACAAGCCATTCAATACCACTTCTGCGAGCAGTGCAGTGATTACATCCAGTCGGTATTACGGATAATTCCGACCGCTAGACCTTCAATCGCTAGGTGCTGACATGACAGGTCAACTTTAATAGGTTCAAACTCTTCGTTTTCTGCATGGAGTAAAACGGTTGACCCTTTGCGTTCCAAACGCTTAACGGTGACATCGTCATCGACACGAGCAACAACCACCTGACCATCATGAACGTCCTGAGTTTTGTGCACCGCAAGCAGATCGCCATCCATGATACCGATGTCTTTCATACTCTCGCCGTTGACGCGCAATAAGAAATCAGCCTGAGGCTTGAACATGGCCGGATCCACCTGATAGTGCGCTTCAACATGTTCCTGAGCTAGAATCGGTTCACCTGCCGCAACCTGTCCAATCAAAGGCAGACCATCATCATTGGCAGCATCTTCTAGCAAGATGCGGATTCCACGCGATGCGCCTGGAATAATTTCAATCGCTTGCTTACGCGCTAGAGCTTTTAAATGCTCCTCAGCGGCATTGGCAGAACGAAAGCCCAGTTCACGGGCAATTTCAGCACGCGTAGGAGGCATGCCTGTGTCATCAATTTTACTCTTGATCAGATCAAATACTTGTTGCTGGCGTGGCGTTAACGGCTTCATAAGTCACCTGTCTTTTTATACAGTTAACTGTGAGTATATCCAGTAATTGTTTAAATGAAAAGCCAATTGCTGGTTTTTTGATAGAGTTAAACTTTTGACTACAAAAACAATACTTCCAACCACACGTAACCTGTCAGTAACATGGTCATCATGACTGCCGCCGACCCAATATCTTTCGCCCTACCGGCCAGCTCATGCTGCTCTTCACTAATACGATCAACAACGGCTTCAATAGCACTGTTAAACAGTTCGGCAATCAATACCAGCACCACAGTGGCAATCAGTAAGATGCGTTCTAGCTGACTAACATCAAGCAATAGTGCGGTTGGAATCATAACCGCTGCGAGGAAAATTTCTTCTCTAAATGCAGGTTCATTTTTAAACGCCGCTTTGAGGCCTTGGCATGAGTAACGGGTTGCATTTCTTATACGTTTGAATCCATGAAGTGATTTTTGCGGCACAGACTTTTCTCTTGAATAATTAAATAGATGATTTGATTTTGGCTAAATTGATGCTTTTACGCCCAATTACCAGTAAAAGGTTCGACCAGTTTCTGATATCCTTGCAGCCTTAAAAATATCAGCTTGAACGCTTTTCCATTCCTACAATAAAAGAAATGGAAAACGCTTATGCGATTTATCTGTTTTTTGAGGCCAAGAACCTTATGTCTTCCGGACAATCATTATCGAGTTCATTACTAAAACTGCCCTTGTCAGTGATGGTAAAAGGAACCGCGATTCCTTCAAATCCTATTGAAGATCATAACATCGATGCAGCCAAACCCATCATTTATGCCCTACCTTATCGTTCGAGCGTTGATTTAGTCACACTCCAAACACAGGTCGTGCGCCTTGGTTTGCCTGATCCGTTTGAGCCAGTTGAGATCAACGGCAAGTCATTCAAACGTTATGTATTTATTTCTTCACGTCAAACCGTGATGAGCAATGATCAGGATGTCCCTAGTGAGTCCGTCGCTCTATTTTCTGAGCTGCTTGAGCTGCATAAATTTGACAGTGAACTGGATGTCCAAGTGATTCCGGCTACGGTCCTTTGGGGCCGTAAGCCAGGCAAAGAATCCCAGCAAACGCCTTATCTTCAAGCGCTCAATGGCCCTGAAAAAGCGATGGCGGTACTTAAATCAGGCCGTGATTGTCTGGTGCGGATCAGCCCAGTCGTATCTCTGCGTTACATGGCCGATTCACACGGCACCGATGCTTCCATCGCCCACAAGCTAGCTCGCGTTGCTCGAATCCATTTTTCTCGTCAGAAACTGGCGGCATCTGGACCAAACCTGCCTAACCGTCAGGCGCTGTTTAATCGCTTAATGAAGTCCAAAGCGATTGAAAAAGCGATTGCAGACGAAGCAAAAGCCAAAAATATCTCACTCGAGAAAGCGCGTAAAGAAGCGCAAGATATCATGGATGAGATTGCAGCCGACTTTTCATACTCCTTGGTGAAAAACGGCGACCGGCTGTTGAGCTGGCTGTGGAACCGCATTTATCAGGGTCTGAATATCAATAATGCGTCCACGGTACGTAAATTAGCGCAAGATGGACATGAAATCGTCTATGTGCCTTGCCACCGTAGCCACATGGATTACCTACTTCTGTCTTACGTATTGTTCCACGAAGGCATGGTACCGCCACATATCGCTGCAGGTATTAACCTTAACTTTTTCCCAGCGGGACCACTATTCCGTCGCGGAGGCGCGTTCTTTATTCGCCGTAGCTTTAAGGGGAATAAACTTTATTCCACTATTTTCCGCGAGTATCTGGCGGAGCTGTTCACCAAAGGCTATTCAGTTGAGTACTTCAGTGAAGGTGGACGTTCACGAACGGGCCGACTGCTTCAGGCTAAAACTGGTATGTTGGCGATGACCATTCAGGCGATGCTGCGCGGCCTCAACCGACCAGTCACTCTAGTGCCTGTCTATATTGGCTATGAGCACGTGATGGAAGTCAGCACGTATGCCAAAGAGCTGCGCGGTAAGCGTAAAGAGAAAGAAAACGCTGGCCTAGTGCTGCGTACGATTCGCAAACTGCGCAATTTTGGTCAAGGCTACGTGAACTTTGGTGAGCCAATTCCACTCAACCAATACCTAAATGAAAACGCGCCTGAGTGGACACAAGATATTGACCCTATGGGAAGCACCAAGCCTCAGTGGCTAAACCCAGTGGTTAACGACTTGGCGACTAAAATGATGACGCACATTAACGATGCGGCTGCGACCAACGCACTGACATTGTGTGCTACTGCGCTGCTCGCTTCACGTCAACGTGCACTATCTCGTGACAGCCTAGTCAAACAAATCGAATGTTATCTGTCTCTACTTAAGAACGTACCTTATTCGTCTACTTTCACGGTTCCGGATGAAGATGCGGAAGCCTTAGTAAAACACGCAGAGTCGCTGGATAAGTTTGTCATCGAGTCTGACACCATGGGCGAGATCGTGTCACTGGATCGCAATCAGTCGATCCTAATGACCTACTACCGCAATAACATTATTCACCTGTTCGCGATTCCATCTTTGATAGCTCAGATGCTGATCCGTCATCAGCAGCTTAGCTTGGAGCAAATCAAAGCCAATGTGGCTTTGGTGTATCCATTCCTGAAACAGGAATTGTTCCTGAGCATTGAAGAAGAACAGCTCGGTGATGTCACGGAAGCCTACATCGAGGAGATCGCTCGTCTTGGTCTGGTTGCTATCGACACAGAGCAGAATGTGGCACTCAAGCAGGCTAACACCCAGGTCTTGATGCTGCTTGGTCGCACCATTACGGAAACCCTGCAACGTTACTCGATTGCACTTAACCTGCTAACCGCCAACCCGGAATTGGGCAAAGCCGATCTTGAGCAAAAGAGCCAAGACATCGCTCAGCGTTTGGGTCGACTGCACGGCATTAATGCGCCTGAGTTCTTCGACAAAGGGGTTTTCTCCGCTATGTTTACCACGCTGCAGCAACAAGCGTATCTGGACAAAGACGGTAACTGCGATAAAGAGAAAAGTCAGATTCTGGCCGAGCTGCTTTACTCTATGCTTTACCCAGAAGTTCGCCTAACGATTAAAGAAAGTATCTGTCAGGTCGGCGAAGCGTAATCGACAGCCAAGATACAAAAAGGGCATCCGATTGGATGCCCTTTTTATTTTTTCAAATTCTTACCAGAACGCAATCAACAATCCAGCGGCGATCACCATCCCAACATAGTTGTTATTCAGAAAAGCGCGGAAACACAAATCTCGTTCTCGATGACGAATCAGGTGATGCTGAAAAACAAACAGCGCACCCGCGATTAGCAGGCTCCAATAATAGCTGGCGCCTAACTCATACCAATTCCCAACAGCAATAAGCATCGCCATCGTCACTAACTGCAACGCCCCAATAATCATCTTGTCAAAGCGGCCAAACAGAATGGCTGTCGACTTGATGCCAATTTTGAGGTCGTCATCACGATCCACCATGGCATACTGAGTATCGTAAGCAATCGTCCAAAGTGCGTTGATGGCAAAGATAAACCACACCATTGCAGGCAATTCATTAGCCTGAGCGGCCCAAGCCATTGGAATCGACCAACTGAACGCTAACCCAAGGAATAGTTGCGGTAAATGGGTGTAGCGCTTCATGAATGGGTAGATAAAAGCGAGAAACAGGCCGGCAAAAGAGAGTTTGATGGTCAGTGGGTTCATGGTCAGTACCAGCAGGAAAGACGCGACAGATAAGACAATAAAAAGCCCAATCGCTTCTTTTGACGTCACTCTTCCTGAAGGCAAAGGACGCTGACTGGTGCGCTTGACATGACCATCGACTTTGCGGTCTGCGAAATCATTGATCACGCAACCCGCAGAGCGCATAAACACCACACCTAGAATAAACACGACTAAAACCGTCAGATCAGGCACGCCTTGCGCTGCAATAATCAGAGCCCACAGAGTCGGCCATAACAAAAGCAAGGTACCAATCGGCTTATCCATGCGCATTAATTGCCAATAAGCCTGAGCTTTTGCCGCAGTCATCTAAACGCTCTCCTTCGAGTACATCGGTGCGGTTGGCAAAAACAGCTCTGCCACCAGCATAGGTTTGTGATTCATCCATAAACGAGAACGGCGAGCAAGGAACTGACCGTCTGGCGTTTCAGCCCAACCCACTTGCAGCGCATCGCGTTTAACGTTCTCAGCATTAAACACCGTCAAACCAAGCGGAATTTCGCCTTGGCGCGTCAAATCGAATTGCTGACCATCCATAGAGGATTGCGGGATTAAGGTTCTGCCCAGAACCCAAGCATTACCATCCCCTTTCAAGACGACTTTGCGCAGCAAGCATTCTTCTTGTGCAAGAAGCTCAATTTCCTGCGGATTGAGCTTCTCTGCTTTAACGACTTTGTTATGCAACAAATCTACACTTAATGTCTGGCAGTGGGCTTCTAATAAACGTGACAATGAGCCCTGTTCCAACAACCAATTTTTCGCATTTTGTGTAGGAAAGCTAAACTTATCAGGATCTTGCCATTCGACTTGGCGAAGAGCAGATAAATAAAGCGAAGTAAATTGATTCATACTAGTATTCAATAAGTAGCTTTATCGTCGTACAATAAAGCTTCGATCTTAGTTGTTAACCACCCCATCGAGTGCTTAACGCATAATTATTACAAATAGATGCTCTATTGTAACAAGACTCAGACGATTCGAGTATCGTGATTAGAAGAAAGAAAAGACAGAAATATGATTAAACGTTACTTAGTCCAAATATTTGTCGCTTTGAGCGTCTTGGTTAGTCTCTCATCTATCGCCGAAGAAGGCGGCGAACCTAAGTTGGCCTACTTTACCCTAGAGCCGGATCTGACAACAAATTTTTATACCAAAGGCAAACAGCTCGGTTACATTCAGGTACGTATTGATATTATGGTGGCGAATGAGACTGATCTGGCGATCATCGAATTACATCAACCACTCATCCGCGATGCAGTGATTGAGCTGCTGGGTAAACAATCCTCGGATACGATCACTTCATTAGCGGGCCGCGAAGATTTACGCAAAAACCTCGTTGAGCAGCTGAACTCTATTTTGCTGCCAGAAACAGGTAGAACGATCATTGCCGATTTGCTGTTTACCAAATACCTCTACCAGTAACCACATTTTGCAAAAAAGCGGCTTCGGCCGCTTTTTTTATTTCTTTGCTCGACTGGCATCCACCAAGCCAAATACGACACCAGAAATCAAGCCAACCAGATGGGCCGTGTTGGCAATCGCCATAAAGGGTTGAACAAACCCTAGTACCAGCCAGACCAGCATAAAACCTATAATAGGTTTTGGCATATTGAGCCCAAGCTGTGGTGCTTTGTATCCCAGCATCCATAAGTAGCCGACCAACGCATACACTACGCCAGATAAGCCACCGAAGTTGGCCCCTTCTACCCAGTATTGGCCTGCACCTGACAATGCCGCTGACACAACAAACAACTGAAGGAGTTTTTTCGCACCCAATCGCTGCTCAATGTCTCCCCCTAGTTGCCACCACCACAACAAGTTAAACGCAATGTGCACGACCGAGAAGTGCAGAACCGCATGACTGACCCAGCGCCACAGCTGCCACTCTTGTCCGGCGAGCGCGGGAAAGTGCAAGGCTGAGAAAACCGCCTGGCCTGCTCCAAACTGCTGTAAGGCAAAGATGATGATACACACCAACATCACAGCTAACGTCACAGGACCAGCTTTGGCCTTCACCATCGCTAACATACTGGGAGACTGATAACTAAACTGGCTGGTTCGACTTTCAGCCATGTCCCATGACGCAGCTTGGTATTTAGCGTCGCTGGGATTGTCGAGAAAATGTTGCAGCTCTGCTTCTGCTTCAATCTGATGCTGAGAATCGGCAAGCCACAATGCAAACTGACCACTTCCTTCCGGCATCATCTTTATATCAATATGACGTGATGCCATATAGTCGATAAACGCTTGCGCCATGCGCGGATTGGAAATCGAGATCAGTCTTATCATAGCGGTTCCTATGGCAGGTTGGATTCAACAGGCAGCTGAGCGCGTTGCCAGGCTTCAAAGCCCCCATCAACACTATACACCTGCTCAAAGCCTTGGTTAACCAAATATTGTGCCGCCCCTTGGCTACTAATACCGTGGTAACACATCACCAGTACAGGCTGTTCAAATTCCACCTCATCCATAAACTTAGTAATAGTGTCGTTCGTCAGATGAAAGGCGGCTTCTGGGTGAGCCACAGCGAAAGATTGTGGGTCACGAATGTCGACTAAGCGAGCGTCACCTTGTTCAAGTAAGGCCTGTGCACCTGCTACATCAATGTGTTGAAACTGGTCCATTTACTGTCTCTTAAATAGGAATAGGAGTTGGCCGTCATTGTAACCTATCCAGTGGTCAACAAGTACACTGGAGCAGTAAGGTTATCCACTTGCGATCAATTCTTCACCATCTGTGGATAAATTTGTGGATTACGTTGATAAAGTATCCAAATGAAGTTGGATCCACAATATGTAGTGATGATCCTTATTTTTTTGTGTGTAAGAGTAAAAGTATCCCCATGAGAAAAATGCCTCTGATACCTTTATTCACCCGCCTTTCTGACATATAGCGAAGAAATTTACCACAGAGTTACCCACAGGCAGCTTGGCAAAATTCGATCCACAAAAGTCTAGGTACCAGGGTATTATTGGATCGATAAAACGAAAAAACCGAGATCAAATGATCTCGGTTTTTAAATTCGATCGCGATGAGAATTAGAAGTCGCCGACGGCAGCCTTTAACTTCTTCATAGCATTTTTTTCAAGCTGACGGATACGCTCTGCAGAGACACTGTAGGTTTCCGCCAATTCCTGTAAAGTCGACTTGTTGTCTTCAAGCCAGCGTGAACGGACAATATGCTGGCTACGCTCATCAAGACTCGACAACGCTAAGCTTAAGCGGTTGTTCGTGTGCGCTTCCCAGTTGGCCGCTTCAACATTGTCGGCAACATCCGAAGCTTTATCTTCTAAGTACAGCATTGGCGCTGTGTAAGAAACACCAGAATCATCATCGTCGTTCTGCATTTCAAATGCCGCATCCTGAGCCGCAAGACGAGATTCCATCTCACGCACTTCAGATGGCTCAACACCCAACTCTCTCGCAACAGTTTCAACTTCACCGTTGTTAAACCAGCCAAGACGCTTCTTCGATTTACGCAGGTTAAAGAACAATTTGCGCTGAGCCTTAGTGGTCGCAATTTTCACAATACGCCAGTTACGTAGTACGTATTCGTGAATCTCAGCTTTAATCCAGTGAACAGCAAACGACACCAAACGCACACCGACTTCCGGATTAAAGCGTTTTACTGCTTTCATCAGGCCGATGTTGCCTTCCTGTACTAAGTCTGCCATTGGCAAGCCATAGCCAGAGTAACCACGAGCTACGTGCACCACAAAACGCAGGTGCGAAAGAATCAGGCCTTTTGCCGCTTCAATTTCGCCGTTGTAGTGTAGTCGCTCAGCCAGTCCACGCTCCTCTTCAGCGGTCAGCATTGGATAGCCGTTCACTGTGCGGATATAGCTATCTAAGCTATCTTGTGTAACTACAGCCATTGGATACGCTTGGTTAGTCATTCAATTCCTCATCAATTTCTGATCTGGAGTAGGTTTTAGCCCATCAATCTTGAACCTAAAATGAACAAGATTCAAGCGGGGGAAAGTTATTATGCATAAACCTTTCGTCTATACAAGTAAAAAAGTACACGGTAGCGTGTACTTTTTCAAATAATTAGGACAACAACTATTTATACAGGTTCAATTTCTTTCAAATGACGCTGCGCTGAAACTTTCGCTGCCAAGCATCCTAAGAAGGTGCCAAGCATCAATAATAACAAGCTTTCATCCCAGCTTAGTCCAATCAGGCGGAAACGACTATCGTACAGCAGAGCCAATTGCTCTACGCTGCTGTTCAGTACTACAGTGATAATCGCTGTCATGATCCAGGCAGTAAGTGCTCCCAACAGGCCAAACCACATCCCTGAATACAGGTATGGACGGAGAATAAAGCTATTGGTTGCTCCTATCAGCTTCATGGTCTGAATTTCTTCTTTATTGGCAAGGACATTGAAACGCAAGGTATTACCAACAATCAAAAACACCGATCCTAGCATCAAAACAGACAGAGTGATCACAATACCACCAACCAGATTCTTGATCGCATCAAGACGCGTCAACCAATCTTCGTCAAGGCGAACATCCGTCACTTCTTCTTCATCCGCTAATGTTGCAGCCAACTGTTTGATCTTTATTTTATCTTCAACGCTTGGCGTGACGATAAGCACACCCGGTAGCGCATAGTCATCCAGCAAAGAAATTGCATGATCAAACCCAGAGTACTGGCTCAGGTCATCAAGACCTTGTTGTGGCGAGATATATTCTACCTTGGCCACTTCTTCCATACTTTCCAGTTGGTCTTTCAACACCATAATGCGAGCTTCTGGCGTTTGTTCTTGTATGTAGCCACTCACTTTCGATGGACTGGTTACATCGCTTGAAGCCGCTGCAAGGTTTTTGCCCAGAAGGTACAACGCCGCTGGCATGGCTAATGCCATCGAAATCACCGCCAGTGTCAGAATGTTTCCCAGAGGTCGAGACCACATCACAGCAAAAGAGGCTCTGGCCTGTTTGAAGTGAACGGTAAAGAAACTGTCACGCTTCACACGGTTTTTCGGACGTCCTTTAGCCGATTTTTTGTTGCGCACATTAGCAGCCATAATCTTCTACCTCACTCAGGAAACCTTGGTTCAGTTCAAGATGGCGATATTGTGGTCGTGTGTTGACCAGACCAATATCGTGCGTCGCCAGCAGAATGGTCACTCCAGCGCGGTTAAACTCTTCAAAAAGCTTAACGACTCGGTTGGATAGTTCAGGATCCAAGTTGCCCGTCGGTTCATCCGCCAACAGCAAGGTTGGGCGATTAACCACTGCACGAGCAATACCGACTCGCTGCTGTTCACCGCCAGACAACTGACTGGGTAAGCATTTAGCTTTATCCAGTAAGTCCGTTTTATCCAGTGCTGCGGACACACGACGCTTAATCTCACTCTCAGAGATAGATTCAATACGCATCGGCAGTGCGACGTTATCAAACACCGAACGATCCATCAGTAAGCGGTGATCCTGAAAGACAATGCCGATGTTTCGACGCAAGAACGGGATGTCTTTATTGGGAATACGAGTGATATCGTGATCATTAAAGCTGATTTTTCCGTCCGTTGGGCGCTCAATGGCACAAATCAACTTGAGCAAAGTGCTTTTTCCAGCGCCGGAGTGGCCACCGAGAAAAGCCATTTCTCCGCGGCGCAGATGGAAATCCACCTTTTGCAGCGCTTGTCTGCCTCCACGATACGCTTTACTTACTTGCTGAAACTTTATCACTCGTCGTTCCTCTTACTGAGCTACTGATTAGTCTTCGCGGCTGAATAATGCGTCAATAAATTCCTGAGTTTCAAATGGGCGTAAATCATCAATGCCTTCACCCACACCAATATAGCGGATAGGAATCTGGAACTGATCGGCCAACGCAAAGATAACCCCACCTTTCGCGGTACCATCTAATTTAGTGAGGGTAATGCCAGTTAGCGGTGCAACATCACTGAACAGTTTTGCCTGACTAATAGCATTCTGGCCCGTACCCGCGTCCAATGTCAGCATGATTTCATGCGGTGCAGAATCATCGACCTTCTTCATCACTCGAACGATCTTACGCAGCTCTTCCATCAGGTTAGCTTTGTTCTGTAGACGACCCGCTGTATCGGCAATCACCACATCAACACCTTTGGCTTTTGCAGACTCAATGGCGTCATAAATAACCGATGCACTGTCTGCGCCTGTATGCTGAGCCACAACTGGTACTTGGTTGCGCTCGCCCCAAACTTGGAGCTGCTCAACGGCCGCTGCACGGAAGGTGTCACCTGCAGCCAGCATGACTTTTTTACCTTGTGATTGGAATTGCTTAGCCAGCTTACCGATTGTTGTCGTTTTACCGACACCATTCACGCCAACCATCAGGATAACGTAAGGGGTTTTGTTGGTATCAATTTCAAGCGGCTTTTCAACGGTCGAGAGAATGCCGGCCATCTCTTCTTTCAACAGACCATACAGTGCTTCGCCGTCTTTCAGTTCCTGACGAGAAGCTTTTTCTGTCAGGTTGTCGATGATTTTCACCGTGGTATCCATACCAACATCGGCAATCAGTAGCTGCTCTTCCAGCTCTTCAAACAGCTCATCATCAATTTGTTTGTCTTTAAACAAGCCAAAGAAGCCAGCGCCTATGTTTGCTTTTGTACGCGCTAAGCTACGCTTTAAGCGGGCAAAAAAGCTTTCGGTTGGCTTCTCTTGCTCAATCACACGAGGTTCTTGTGGCTGTTCTGCTTCTGCTTCTGCTTCTGCTTCTGCTTCTGCTTCTGCTTCTGCTTCTGCTTCTGCTTCTGCTAAGTCAGCCTGAGGCTCTGGCTGAACGTCGTCAACGGTTTGCGCTTCTTCTGCAACTTCTTCAACTATTTCCGATTGGGTTTCTTCAGCAGCTTGCTTGGCTTGTTGCTCCTCATCACCGAAGCCAAGCCAAGAAAGTAATCCGCGCTTCTTTTTTTCCGTCATCTGGGGATATCCTAGATTGTCTTAATTTACTCTGACACTTTTCGCCGGGTATTGTCCCGGTAAAGAAAAGAAAAATGACAACAGAGTGAAAAGTTTCCAGCGTAATAACGATGGTATACACTTTGTCATCAACAAAATTTGGGCTGTACTCAGGACGAACTCACTGAGCGACTGGGTATAGTATCACTTTATTAGCGGTCAAAAAATCTATGGTACGGCGTCGCCAGCAAAACACATCACAAAAAAAGCCTTCAACGGGCTTTGTTCGAATTATTAGCGGCTTATGGAGAGGGAGAAAACTGCCTGTTCATGATGCAGAAGGGCTACGCCCAACAACGGATCGCGTCAAAGAAACCCTTTTCAACTGGCTGGCTCAGGATGTGCCTCAGGCAAAATGCCTCGACTTGTTTGCCGGTTCTGGCGGATTGGGCTTTGAAGCGGCTTCGCGTCAGGCTGATAAGGTCACCATGATTGAGCTCAACCCGACGGCATTCAAGCAGTTAGAAAAAAACATTGCGGCTCTTAATTCAGATAACCTTACCGCGATTAACAGCGATACGTTGAGCTTTCTTCAACAAGCAGGAACACCGCATCATGTGGTATTTATCGACCCACCATTTCGCAAAGGCTTGCTGGAACAAACCGTCTCTTTGCTGGAAAGTAATGGCTGGCTGGCCAACGATGCCATGATTTATATTGAAACTGAGAAAGAACTTGCGTTGGAAGGCATTCCAACCAACTGGCACCTACACCGGGAAAAAACGGCAGGCCAAGTCAGTTACCGATTATTTGAAAGACAACAAGACTAAAAAGGAAGTCTCATGAAAGCTCTACTTTTTCTTGCCAAAGCCGCGATAGGCTTTGTGTGGTTCATCCTGATCCTGAACTTCTTTATGCCCTTTCCGGGCAAAGCGGCGATTGCGCTTTACATTATGACGGCCTTCCTGTTCATCATGCATGGCCTGCAATCAGCCATCTTTATCGGCGCGTTTGGTGACAAAATTAAGATGACCAGTTGGGAAAAATGGTCGATTCTGATTTTCGGCATCTTTGCCCTGCTCGATATTCGTCGCAAGTACATGATGTAAAACCCACACCATCCAATGTAAAACGCCGCTCATCTTGAGCGGCGTTTTTTGTTTCTTAGCTTAGATAGCTCTTCACTCCGTTGAGGAACATCTGAGTCGAAATCATCACTAGCAGCAGCCCCATCAGGCGCTCAATGGCTTTTAAGCCTCGCTCACCTAGGATACGGTGGAAGAAGTTATAGAACATCAGGATAAAGAAGGTCGCCCCCCACGCCAACAAGACAGCGCCAGACAACTCAAGCAATTTGTCCGGGTGCTGGGTCGACAGGAGTAACAGTGCCGCAATCACTGATGGCCCCGCAATCATAGGAATAGCCATAGGGACAATAAACGGCTCTTCGCCCGCCGCGAGGCCTGTAATGCTGCCCGCACTGGGGAAAATCATCTTAATCGCGATGATGAACAGGATAATACCGCCAGAGATACTCAGCGTTTCGGGCTCAACATGAAGGAAACTCAGAATCGCCTGACCTGCAAACAGGAACAGCATCAGGATAATCAGTGCGAAGCACAACTCGCGCACCAGAACTTTGCGTCTGCGTTTTGGGTCAAGGTGCTTGAGAATCGATAGGACGATTGGAAGATTGCCAAGCGGATCCATGATAAGAAACAACATGGTTGCGGCAGAAAGAATTTCCATGAATGAGCCTCCAAAGCCAAAAAGTTCTCAGTGAACAGAGCGAAAAGTCGGCGAAGTATATCAACACCGTTTGACAATTTGGAGGCAAAAAGCAGAGTTTTTAATGGCTACAGACGCGTTCTAAGTTCAGCGCCCATTTTCCTTTCACATCAACGATCTTTTCTCGTTCAATAAAAAACGCCATCAAGGCATCCAAATCTAGCCCATCCAGTTTACAGGTATGGAACTTAGCATCATCGCCAAACTCAGCGCAGGCAACCTCTCGCAGCTCCTGCATTGTCATTGGTCGATCATGCAATAAGTTTAGAACGTTATGTGCGTGTATTTCGTTAGACATGATTTCCTCCACGAATAATTCAGTGAAGAGAGCATAGCCTGATGTTATTAAATAGATTTTGATTTCAGATAATCAAAGAGGCAGTAATCAAGGAATGCGCCAGCAGGTAACTGCCAGAAATCAGATAACGGCCATAGCGAATAGGGTGTTTGTAGTCATGCACCGCAAGCAAGCCTGCCGATAACGTCAGAGTCAGCGTTCCTAAAAAGCCCAGCACACTTTCCATTGTCCCGGTCAAAAGCCACACTTCACCCGCCGCCCAGTTTAGCTGCAGTAACATCATGCCCATTATCACCACTGGGAAGATAAGACGATCAATTTTGGGCAGCATTAGGAAGAACACCACAACGCCAATCGCCAACAGCATTGCAGGTAGCCACCAGACAATCTCACCCGAAAGCTGAAGCCAAAAAGAGGTGCTGTAACAAAGCTGGGCTCCGACAAATGTGGCAAAGCACAACTTTTGTTGTCGTTTATAGATATAAAGACCGTCTGCCAGCATGGAGATCAACAAACCCAATGTGACCCACCAGGCCGATAGGCCAACCAGACCATTCTGGCTCCACAGCATGACGACAAGCATGCCTAACGACAATGTTTTAAACACGACCGCTTTTTTGTTCTGGTTGCTTTCGTTAGCAGAAATACTAATAAATCCTGACAGCGCGACTGAAAGCCAGCTCCACATGGGTCCACCTCTTTTAAACTGAGTCGCCAGTGTAGGCAGGACGCTAAAGATGTCCAGAAATGGAAACCAAAACTTGGATCTTGATTGGCTTCTGACAGAGTCACAAAGGCGTCGGTAAAGCGCGCTAGCTAAAGCACCTTCTCTTTCTTCACAAGCCTTTACACCAACTAAATTTGGCGTAAACGCCGACTTTATCCAAATTCACCAGATCCAGCCAACCAAGATCCAAAAAAGCATAAAAACACGAACAAAAATTCACATCAAAACATTTAAAATCAACAAGTTAAACAAAAACCAAGCATATTATTAGCCCCCAAAACTAATAGAATGCAATCTCAATCATGTAAGCCGGCAGCCATTTTAATCTGAAACTAGGTAAAACAAGCCAAAACAAAACCCAATAACCATCAATTTAACCCAACACTGACACCAAGAGAGCAATCAAACAAACAAAATGACAATCTCTATAATTTAACAACAATTAAACATCGTTAAAATCATTAAAAATCAATAATTTAAAAAGCAACGCGAACAAAAAGAACAGTTTTCAATCAACTCAAAAACCATAGAAAGACAATCAAAAAACCATCCTAAACACTGTATTTTCGTACTTACACAGCGTTACTTTTAAAGCTTAGGAAAATAAAAACTTGATCAAAGCACAAAAACACTGCTATTCTAAATTACATAGAGTTAAGCATCACTGAATAGGAGCAGGGTTATGATTACTTCTTCACAAAAACAAGGACTTGTAATGATCGCAGTTGTTGTTGGCCTAATGACACTGCCGATGATGTACTAAGCCATAGTTACAAAAGCAAAAAGGGACGCATTCGCGTCCCTTTTTGTTATGTCGCAGATTTTTCACACAAAACCCGCCTACAAATCCAACGGATTTCTAAGTTTGACTATTTTTTAAAAACAGTCTGTTTTAGACCTTTTATTACAAATGCTTAGACAAAATATCCCAATGGGCATAATAGAAAAGCAATGCCGCTAATGTAATCAGAGTCATCAAAGTAATCGCAGCTCGCCAGATAAAGCGACTACTGCGTGGCGTTAGCTCTTTTTCACATTCATCACACACAGAAAGAAAGTCACTACGACTTTCCAACTTGTAATCTTCTTCATGAACTATCTTATTGCGAATGGTCGCGATATAGCGCAACTTACCAATCACATCGTGCGGTAGTCGCTCCTCGCAGCTAGTGATCAACTGATGTAATCCCTTACCCTCAGCGTGATATTGCGTGCGAAGCAGCTTTTCAATTGTTCGTGTCCGTGTCACTACTTTTTCGATATCAGACATGGCTTCCCTCCATCGCTAGTAAGTTTAGGGGCAGAGACTGACCTCTTCCAGCCAGCACTATAAGTAAATAATATTCCGTATCATTATCTACTATCTAGCCCCATTTTTACGGTCCTTTGCAAGTAAATTAATGTAAAGGAATCAATGACTAGCTTTATCAGCATACTGACAAAATCACCACTAACGTGTGATATGTCTCGAAGAATGATACAAAGGACAACAACAGAGGCTCACAGTTGTGTTCAAAGCCCCAACCTGAGTCCAAATTAGCACTAAAATAACCCATCGGCTTTTTGGGGAGAGCAACAATGCCATTAACGTTATTCATCGCCATTATTGTGTTTGTGCTCGCCAGTGGCTGGGTATTTAGTCGACTTTATCGCAGACACATTCAGGGAGAAAATGCGCCTGAACAAACAGCGGACGTCACTGTTCTCGATAAACAGGCCATTGATGTTCATGACGCCCAACCAGGACAAGATGAGCAGGAATACTGGATCTACGTGCAGAAAGGACGTCTAGGCCCTAAACGAGAGTTTCAGGTTGGAGTGCATTATTTCCATGCCTTAAATCCCGGAGACAAAGGCATGCTGACTTATCAAGGTGATAAGTTTCTTCATTTCGCGATGAAGCGCTAATCTAGCGCTTCACCATCTTGAGCATATTGTTTTTCGCCATGTTTTCGGCCACATCATCCGGCAACACATCCAAGACTTCATCCCAACGAGATAACACTTCACCCGTAATTTTAAAACGGCCTACAACATCAGAGCCAATCATGAAACGATCGGGATACTCTTTGATCAACGCCACCCACTCTTTCTTTGATTCAGGGCTCGCCAGTATCACATCGCGCAAGCTCCAAGATGCCAAAATGTAGAGATTATCGTAATCATCCAGTAACTCGCTGACTTCATCGATGAGAAACGCCAGATTCTGACGTCGTAGCAGTGTCGAACTCGTTCCCGCGTGCGCCCAGATAAAGTTGGTTTTGCTGTTTTCTTCTAACGCCTCCACCAGCTCATGCTTGTACAACGGGTGTGTTTCTCGCTCAGACGTGATGTTGGTATGAAGAATCACCGGCATCTTGTGCTTCGCAGCCACCTGATACACCTTCATCAAAGCAGGGTGACTCGCTCTGGCCTGTTCGCCTAATGTCAGCGCAGACAAGCTATCATGACGAGTCAGAATCTCACCAATTCCTTTCCAGAAACCGGGGTCGCTTTCAATCATCTGTTCGACTTGTTCCGCTGCGAACATATCCGTGGGGTTAAAGCCGGTAATAAAAGGAAACAGTCGATCTTGATGCGGCGAGTCTTTCAGTGCTCGGTAGAGAATCTCATCAGTACGTGAGTAGTAATAGACGGGTGAGTCATCGCCAAATTCATAACGTGGTGCGACAGGATCGTGGGCATTCCACTTTTTCATAATCGGCAGACCCATCACAAACGCATGTTCAATGTTGCTTTGATCCATCTTATGCACCAGATATTTGATGCCATCGGTACGCTGAAAAAAATCAACATAATGGATCTCGGCATCATTAAAACCGCCGTCATACCCGTTGGCGAATGGGGCTACTGACAACATTAAGCCCGCTAACCATTTTCTGTTCATATTCCCTTCCTGAACGAGTATTACCGTTCACCTCACTGCGATTAAGTATTCAATATAACAATTAACCTGATGATTCAGGCAGATTCATGCCATGTTTTAGACATAAACCGTTTTAATTTAATCGGTTACGGTTTTGGAAATATAAGCGAGCACCAATCAATGGCGACTAGCTGACAGCAATACTAAGGCAACAACCAGCGAGTACGTCGGGATTTAGACACCATCCAACTCATTACTAGCGCACCAGAACCACTCAAGACAATCCACAAAGGAATCACCCAAGCGGGGTGGCCTTGGTACCAGCCATACTCTTTCATTGGCCAGAGAAAGATCGGATGGAGAATGTAAATGCCAAGACTGTGTTGGCTAATGAAGCCGATCACTTTGTTGGCCTTATCAGGCAAGTTTTCACCAACATAGCGACATAACATGAAAATCATGCTCGCAGCCAGTACCACATTGAGTGTCTTATACGACAGCCATCGCCCTACGGTATATTCTTGTGCTTCAACACTGTTGGTGATGACCGCGTATCCCGTCATGATAAGTGCCGCCACACCCAAGACAGTGAACATGGCGACATAAGGCGAAGTCAGAGGCACTCTTTTATACAGCAAGTACCCTAGAGGTAAATAGCCGCTGTAAAGCCACATTTGATGACTCCAAGGCCCATCAATACCGATTAAAAACAGTAAGGTCGTCACCAACCAAATCACTACATAGGAATACAACGAGCTATCACCATACTGCCTGATCACATATTGAAAAAACGGAATGACGAAATACAAAGGAATGAAGTAGTAGAAGAAACCGAGATGATAATAAGTGGCGTGAGAAGCACTATTGGCAAGCACTTGCTTGGTTTCTTCAGGATTAAAACCGTTCAAGCTCCACCCAGAAAGATACGCATAGAACAGCGACCAAACAATAAACGGTACCAAAACTTTGCCTAATCGACGTTTGACATAGTATATGGCATCAAATGGCCGGGTATCACTGAGCAATAGCGCACCAGTAATAAGAGTGAACACAGGCACCGCCCAACGTATCACGCTGTTTAAACCAATCGCGGTAGCCCACTCTGAGAAGGGGATGCTACCGAGTTCCTGACGATAAGGGGCAAGAACATGAATCGCAATAACTGCCACAGCAGCGACGCATCGCAACAAGTCAAAAAACAGCACTCTATCTCTCATACCGCTACCTTTGTTCAACACTGGTTGAGCAAAGGTAGCAATAACAAAGTTGACCAAGGTGTAACCTTGGTCAACTTTTAGTCATAGAATTGTTCTTAATTTAAGCAGTTGCTGTCTGGTTCAACTTAGGTAGCTTGATGGAAATCAGGGTAGTCAGCGCAAGAAATGCAAAGGAAACCCATAGGCACGCAGCCAAACCTGCAACCTGAAATATCCAACCTGACAGCACTGTGCCAATTAAGCGCCCCATGGCATTCGCCATATAGTAGAAGCCGACATCCAGTGATACGCCATCCCCTTTGGCATAGCTGACGATTAGATAGGAATGCAGGGACGAATTCACCGCAAACACCGCGCCAAAAATCAAGAGTCCAACTACGATAACCAACTGAGGTTGCCAGCCAATTTGCACTGCGTAAGCAATTCCCGCGGTGATAACTGCCAACAAGCCAGCCCACATCAGCGCTGCACTGCCGTCAGGGACTTTACCTTGTGCTTTACCGGTGATCTTAGGGGCAAAGCCTTGGACAAAACCATAAGCAATCACCCAAGTTGCTAAGAAACCGCCAACCCAAAGATGATCCCAGCCAAACACGCTGCCCAGATAGATAGGTAGGGCGACAACAAACCAAACATCTCGTGCTCCAAACAGGAACATGCGCGCCGCAGACAAGATATTGATTGAACTCGACTTAGAAAAGATTTGGCTGAATTTAGGCTTGTTTTTGGCTTTACCCAAATCACTTTCAAGACCGATTAGGCTGCCGATCAGAACCAGTGTTAACACACCCGCCATCAGCAATACCGCGTACTTAAAGCCAATCAGAGACAGCAATAAGCCACCGATGAAGAAGCCGACACCTTTAAGGGCATTTTTCGACCCCGTCAGAATCGCAACCCACTTATACAAGGCACCTTGCTGCTCATCAGGAACCAGTGCCTTAATGGAACTTTTGGCACTCATCTTGTTGAGGTCTTTGGCAATACCAGACAACGCCTGAGCCAGCATCACCCAAGGTATGGTCAGCCAGACATTGGGAACTGCGAGCATCGCCAGTGCCACTATCTGCATCGCCAGTCCAAGGTTCATGGTTTTGTTTAAGCCAAGCCTCGCGCCAAGCCAACCACCAATCAGGTTGGTTACCACGCCAAAGAACTCGTAGAACAAGAACAAGGATGCGATTTCTAACGTGCTGTAGCCCAGATCATGGAAATACAGCACCACCAGCATTCTCAATGCGCCGTCAGTAATGGTGAAGTTCCAGTAATTGAACGTCACCAGCATATATTGACGTACACTCTTACTCAGATTTGCGATCATAGAGTACCCAATTTTCTCTTATGTACAGCGATGGGAGCTTTTGGACACCTATGATCCAAAAGCCCCTCAAGGGATTATTTCGCCGCGACTGCGTTGATGTAATCGACCTGAACAGGTTTGGTAAAAGCACCCGGACGTAGCGCCTGCACCTCTTTGACAATGTCGCTCAACGGCCACTGTTTTTCTAACAGTAGATGTGCGGCCAACAGGCCCGTACGACCTGACCCGCCCATGCAATGCATCGCAACTTTACCGCCATTATCGACAATCTGATGCAGCGCAGAGCTGGCTTGCTGCCATTTCACGGCAAAGTCATCACCCGGTGCGCAGTCATCTTCAATTTCAATCTGAAACCACTGCATACCTAGTTTTTCTGTCGCTTCACCAAGCTGAGCGACACCTTTGTTCTCCAATTCTGTGTTATCCAGCGCCGTCACTATCGCTTCAACACCTTGCTCTTTTAGCTGCACAAGCGAAGCTTTCAGATCAATACCTTTAGTACCCGGACAAGGAGTAAGTACTAACGCACCTTGCTCAAGGTCCAATTGCCAAGTCGGATGTGTCATCTCAATTACTCCTTATGCCAAGCCCACTTTACGTACCAACTCAGCAGTACGTGTCGCGTAGCCCATTTCGTTGTCGTACCAAGCGTAGATCTTCACCATGCGGCTACCTACCACCATAGTCGATTGAGCATCAACGATGGTTGAACGTTGGTCGCCTTTGTAATCAATCGATACCAGCGGACGCTCTTCAAAACCAAGGATACCGTTCAGCTCACCTTGTGATGCTTCTTTTAGCAACGCATTCACTTCTTCCACCGTAGTATCACGTTTCACATCAAAGATGATGTCTGTGAGTGACGCGTTGGCCAGAGGAACGCGCACCGCGTGGCCGTTAATCTTGCCTTTCAGATCCGGGAAGATTTCGACAATCGCTGTTGCGCTGCCGGTCGTTGTCGGGATAAGGCTCATGCCGCAAGCACGGGCACGGCGCAAATCTTTATGTGGCGCATCAAGAATAGTTTGCGTGTTGGTCAGGTCATGGATAGTGGTAAAAGAGGACTGTGCGATACCTAACTTCTCATGAATCACTTTAACCACTGGCGCAATACAGTTAGTCGTACAAGACGCTGCAGTAACAATCTGATGTGCTGCTGGGTCAAAGATATGATCATTCACACCCACCACAATGTTCGCCACGCCTTCTTCTTTAACCGGCGCAGAAACCACGACTCGTTTCACACCTTGAGCGAGATACTTGTTAAGAATCGAAGTTTTACGGTGCTTACCCGTCGCTTCAATCACAACATCACAGCCAGACCAGTCGATGGCATCAATGTCTTTCTCTTGCGTTGTTTTGATAACTTGACCGTTAATTAGAATCTGATCGCCTTCCGCTTTGACTTCATGATTCCAGCGTCCTTGAACTGAATCAAACTCCAGCAGGTGTGCCAGTGTTGCGGCATCGCCCGCGACATCATTGATCTGCACAAACTCTAGTTCTTCCCAATCAAACGCCGCACGCAGAGCCAAACGTCCAATACGACCAAAACCGTTAATTCCGACTTTAATTGTCATCTTTCTATCTCTCTTATTTCAAATTACTGGCAGCAAACAGGGCGAGCCTGAATAGCATGAAGTCTTTCTATATCTTGTTGGTACTCTGTTTTCAGGCAGTTAGACGCGACAAGATCATCAATCAGTTTTTTCATCCAACCCGGCAATTCCGCCGACAAACGATAGAACACCCATTGCCCTTGGCGGACGTCAACCAACACTCCACTCGAGCGCAGCTGAGCCAGATGACGCGAAATTTTGGGCTGGCTTTCCTGCAGCGCTTCGGTCAATTCACCCACTGACAAACACTCTTCACGTTCAATCAGCATCAGGCAACGAACTCGAGTTTCGTCAGATAGCAATTTAAAAAACTGATGTGGCAACATTTAAATATACTCATATATGGATATGCGTATATATTTATTTAAACCGGGCTGAAGATCAATACCCCATCGGCACTGTCATAAAAGATTCACAAAAGAGAAAAGCCGCCTTACACCAGGCGGTTGATGTCCTGACTCCAGCGCTGCGCTTCAGAAATACGTGGCATGACGTCATCGACGGATAGGTTTAACTGACGACACGCGTCCTGCATGCCCTGCCAGTCAGCCCGTTCATAGCACTCTTCCAATCCAAGTAAAATGCCATAAGGACCTTGGCGCTCAAGTAACGCGACCTTAATCGCCTGATTGAGTGGCAACTGCTTGACCAGCTCTTCAAGCGATAGGTCCAGTAACGCATCCAAGGTTGAGAACAAGCCGATAAGAAAGGCCTGTTCACGGAACTGGCTGAATGGGTTCTCGTTCGCCATCAACTGGCAAAACTGAGCGCGTTGCAACGAAAGGTTGTATAGCTCTTTAGGCTTTTTAGCGGAAATAAAAGATGCCACGGCCAATGAAACGAAGATACGAAGTTTGTCTTCACCAAGGTAAACCAAAGCCTGCCTAAACGAAGATATGGTAACTTCGAGCCTCTCCGACATGGTGTTTACAAAGCGGAGCAATTTGTAAGATAGCGCAACGTCTTTGGCCACTATGGCTTCAACCTTCTCGAAGTCGACATTGGTCTGACATACTTCACGAAGCAACTCCATCGCAATCACCTGTTCCGGACTGATGTACTGCTGACGAATCACTTCGGGCTTACTGAAAAAGAAGCCTTGGAAGAACGAAAAACCCGCCGAACGCGCAGTTAAGAATTCTTCTTCGGTTTCAACTCGTTCAGCAAGAAACTTACGTCGGATCCCACGTGACTTCCGCTCTTGAACAAACTCGCACGCCGCGTCGAGCCCCATCGCCATAATATCGAGCTTGATGATCTGAACAAATGGTAAGAAGCGTTCCCACTCAGGGCTATAAACAAAGTCATCTAGTGCAATCAGGTAACCTGCTGCGTTGAGTTCTTTTATCGCTTCATATAGCTCGTCCGTCGGTGGACAAGTTTCCAGTACTTCAATGACAATCTGCTCTCTGGGCAGCGACAGAGGTAAGCGACGAATAAGGCTTTTATACGGAAAGTTAATGAAGCTGCGCGATTGTGCAAAAGCAGGATTAGTGCCCAGAGACAGGAAGTTCTCGACAATTAAACGATACGTTGCACGGTTGGAATCGACATGAGCTGGGTATGCATTGTTTTCTCCGTCACGGAACAACAATTCATACCCGAGCGTTTGTCTTTTGGCGTTAAAAATGGGCTGGCGAGCCACATAGGTATCGCGCATTGACTGCTACACCTTGAAATTACTTAAGCTTTGGCAGCCGCTAATAATGCCCCACAACCGACAAACATGGAACCAAATACCTTATTGATCTTACTCATAATCTTATCAGAACGGATAAAACGCCCCATTTGTGCCGCCAAAGAGGTGTAACCCAGCATAACAATCGAGTCGATCACGACGGTTGTCACCCCTAATACCGCCAATTGCGTCAGCTGATCTTTGGCAGGGTCAATGAATTGCGGAAACAGCGCGACCAAAAATACGATGGATTTTGGGTTGGTCAGATTGATCAGCACAGCATTGCTCATCAATTTAGTACCGGATAACGCTTCACCTTGAGTGTGAGTCGCCAAACCAGACTTATCGCGCCATTTCTGAATACCTAACCACACTAAGTAAGCTGCACCGCCCCATTTAATCACGGTAAATGCAGTTGCTGACTGAGCAACTAGGGCGCCAATGCCGGCCCCGACTAAGATAATGTGTAACGTCAGCCCAATTTGCAGCCCTGCGATCGCTGAGAGAGATTTACGTGTACCATAGCTCAGACCATTACTGATTGAGTTCACGGTTCCTGAACCTGGAGCGAGGCTGAATACAACAGCTGTAACTACGTAGGCTAACCAAACATGCATATCCATAGTGTTTTCCTCTCGACTAAACTTCCTTAGCCACACATAATTTAGACTTGTTTACTTGTCAGTGTTGATACTAGGCCCCGATATCATGAATGAATCGAGCACCAGCATTAATCCACCTTATACTCAAGAGTCGAATTTTGAGCAAGCAATCAATAACAATATTGCTCAATTGTGGCGCTCACGTGAGGAAGGCTTCTTTAAGTCATTTGATAAAACTCGGCTGTTCTGGGTGAAACTTACCTCTCCTGAGCACACTAAAGCGATCGTGGTGGTCAATGGCCGTATAGAGTGCACCTGGAAGTATCAGGAACTGTTCTATGATCTCTTCCAGCAAGGCTATGACATCTACTCCTTCGACCATCGAGGTCAGGGCCTGTCAGATCGGCTGATTGAAGACCAGCAAATGGGTTATGTCGAAGACTTCGAAGACTATGTGCAAGATTTACATGGTCTGATCCAACATTTTGACTTAAGTGGTTACGATAAACGTTACCTGCTCGGCCATTCAATGGGGGGCAATATCGCCACTCGTTACCTGCAGAGCTATCCAGATCATTCATTTTCTGCGGTGTCACTCAGTGCACCGATGTTTGGCGTCAATCTGCCTTGGCACCTCAAACCAATCGCAATACCCCTTGGCCAAATCATGACTGCGCTTGCGCCTAAGCCAACTTTTGCCCCCGGTCAGGCTCCCTATTACCCAAAACCATTTGAAGGTAACTTCCTAACTCAAAGCCAGATCCGCTATCACTGGTTTCGTGATCTCTATGAGCAGAGGCCAGAGCTAAAAATTGGTGGAGCCAGCACGCGCTGGGTGTGGCAGGGATTAATGGCGGCCAGAAAGTGTCACCTGATGACGCGCCAGATAAAAATCCCATTGTTACTCCTTCAAGCTAGCAGTGACCAGATCGTTTCCAATCAGGATCAGCTCAAATTCATCAAAAAACTGGCGAAAACCAACTATCAGTGCGCGTTAAAGATCATTTATAGCTCGCGCCACGAAGTATTATTTGAAAAAGACGAATATCGCGATCAAGCACTAGACGCCACACTGTCTTTCTTCAATCAGTATTGATAAAAATAGGAAATACTGGAGGGTAACTTTTACCCTCTTTTTCCCCTTTCTGTTCCAGTAGAATAGTCACTCTGCCCTTCCCGGGCTGTTCAAAGCATTACGCACGAGGGTGATATGACAGACACACGCAAAGAGACTCCTTTCCAACTGGTTGCTTCCGATCTCGATGGTACTTTACTGGCGCCTAACCACCAGCTGAGTGACTTCTCTAAGCAAACGCTGAACGAACTACACCAGAAGGGCTATACCTTTATCTTTGCGACCGGTCGTCACCACGTTGATGTTTCAGGTATTCGTCAACTGTCAGGCATCCCAGCTTACATGATCACCTCAAACGGTGCCCGTGTTCACGATCAAGACGACAACCTGATGTACAGCAACAATGTACCGCAAAATCTGGTTCAGCCAGTGATCGATGTGATCAGACAAGATCCTGAGATTTTCATCCATATGTATCAGAATGATAGTTGGCTGCTGGACAGGGACGACGACATGCTAGCGAAGTTCCACAGTGAATCTGGTTTCGCCTATCAACGCTTTGATGGCGATGCAGCACCAACCGATGGAATAGCAAAAATCTTCTTTACCCATCCAGCTAAAGATCACGACCATCTGGTGACGTTTGAACAACAATTGAATGACAAGTTTGGTGACCAGCTCAATGTGGCTTTCTCCACCCCTTGGTGTCTCGAAGTGATGGCTGCAGAAGTATCGAAAGGAGAAGCGCTTAAAGTTGTGGCTGAGTCTCTCAATCTGACACTGGAAAACTGCATTGCTTTTGGTGATGGCATGAACGATGTCGAAATGTTGTCAATGGCAGGGAAAGGCTTAGTGATGGAAACGTCCCACATAAAAGTAAAACAGGCTTTACCAGAGAATGAAGTCATAGGTAGCAATGCCGACGATGCGGTCGCTCACTACCTACATACTCACCTGTTCTAGTCAGAGCACTTCCTTCTCTAGGATCGCCTGCCATTCCTGCTCAGTCACCGGCATGATCGACAGGCGATTGCCTCGCTTCACTAGCGGCATGTTCTCTAGTTCTGGCATCGCTTTCATGACTGACAAAGGAATCAATCGCTTGGTCTTACGCACGAATTCAACGTCGACCATGACCCAGCGAGGTTTGTCTGGTGAAGATTTCGGGTCAAAGTAATCACTCTCAGGATCAAAGGCAAAATGATCCGAGTAAGCCTCTTTGGTTACTTTCGCAATACCAGCGACTCCAACCTTTTTGCATGAAGAGTGGTAAATCAGCACCAAATCGCCCTCTTTGACCTCATCTCGCATCATATTGCGCGCCTGATAATTACGTACGCCTTCCCAGCAAGAAGTGTTTTGTATACGAAGTGTGTCAATAGAGAAAGTGTCCGGTTCTGTTTTGAATAACCAATATGCCATAATGACGTCCGAATGATTAAGTATGAGGAAGATATAGCATGAAGGCGTTAAGAAACCCAGTGGCAGTGACAACCTTACTGGCCCTTCAGGCCTGTTCCGGTTTTCAATCCGGCTCAGAGCAAGTGCACACTCCCCAAGCAACGCTGAATGACCCTTCCTCAGTCAAACCTCAAACTTTTGTCATGCGTGGTGAAGTCATCCTTGGTCACGAGGTACGCTCAATTGTGCCATGTGGCAGCCAGCAGCAATATTGGTTGGATCTGCCTGAAGATAGATTCCAGCAAGGGATGAAGTTGGTACGTTCCCCTTATGCACCGTTATACGGTGAGGTAATTGGCCACCTTGAGCCGTCGGACAAGGAAGGGTTCGCTGCCGATTACGCCGCACGCTTCGTGGTCGACAAGATCAACTTACTGACAGCGGAAAATACCCAACGCTGCGCACAGCCTGTTCAACCGACGAAAGCCTTTGGTAACGAACCATTCTGGTCAGTTCAATTTGCCGATAGTGCCCTTAAGTTCAGCCAAATGGGCCAAGAAGCACAACAACTTGAACTGACCACGACAAAGATTGAAGCAGACCGCCGCCGCTACACATTCAGCAATGGCCAACTAGAGCTTAACCTACGTAGTTGCAGTGATGGTATGAGTGATAGCCTTTATGGTTGGAGCTCAACACTCACAATCGGCGATAAAACCTATCGTGGCTGTGCGACGCTATCAAACCAAGACACGACCCAACGCTGGGCGGCGACTTATCAGGCTCAAGCAAGCAAAAATGCTCCCTTTAGCGTTTCTCTAGTAATGAACCCAGACCATACAGCCAGCACCACTTACAGCTATCAGAATGGTGGTTCGGATACGGTTGAAAAAGGTTTCTGGCAGCAACTGAATCCAAGTCAGGTACAAGTGGTTGGCACACACTTACAAGGCCAGCCTCTCACCTCCGAGCGACTGTATACCGAAAAAGACCATACCCTGACGGCCAAGCAGGAAAAAGTCGGTAGCGTTGTGTATGACATTGCTGAAGGCGGACTCACGCTTTACAAAGCGGGGAATGCTCACTCTTCTCAACAAACCGTGGCAGACAGTAACAAAGTCCCGTCGAGTGATGAGTTCAACCCACAGGTTGATCAAGCTCTGCGTGATTACGTCAAGGGAGAGAAGCAGGATCCGACTGGGACGCGCTATCGCTGGCTGACGTATGATCTTAATGGCGATGGCAACAAAGAATTGCTGGCTCAGCTCGACTGGTGCGGTTCTGGTGGTTGCACCTTGCTGATTTTCAACAATGTGGAGCAGAAATGGCAATTCAATAGCCGGATTACATTGGTGCAAACACCTTTAAACTTGGGGACCCAATCTCATCAAAATTGGCGCGATCTGGTGATGTTTGTCAGCGGTGGCGGCGCAGTACCCAACCAGCACACTTTGCAATTTAACGGTACGCACTACCCCCTCAACCCAAGTGTCGCGCCCGTGGCAAACTACGATGAAATCAGCCCAGTTCAACTGTTTTCTGATGGTCTGACCCCTCACCAGGGAGGCGTCACGCTGTAAGATGTCGACTTCAAGCCCCTGCCCAAACTGTTTGCTGAATCACAACTGTGTTTGTGAGTACTTACCTAACATCAATGTGCCTGCACATCTGGCTATCTTGATGCATGAAAATGAGTGTCAGCGGGAAACCAACACTGGGCAGTGGCTACTGAAAACAGTCCATCCTAGCAGTCGACATATCTGGCAACGCAAACAGCCCTGCTCCGAACTGGCTCGACTAGTCAACCATGAGGGTTATCAACCGCTGCTGTTGTTTCCTGGTGAGGATAGCCTGCCCATCAAGCAGATGACTCCGCACGCAGAGCAGAATACACGCAAGCCTTTGTTCATCATCCTTGACGGGACTTGGCAAGAAGCGAGGAAAATGCTGCGTAAAAGCCCTTGGCTTCAAGTACTTCCCAAAGTGCACTTAGCGCCAGCTTCTACATCCAACTATCAGCTGAGACGTAATCAAGATGAGGGTCATTTATGCACACTGGAGGTGGGGGCAGAAATCATCGCTTCTTTAGGCCAAGAATCACAAGCAGAGCATTTACGGCAGTTTCTCGGTCACTACATGAGAGCATTTCAGGCGGATAAAAGCGGGCACGCGCTAAAATAGCCGTGTTGGCTCCCCCAGATAGAAACCTTGTAAATAGTCGACCCCTAAATCTTCCGCAATCTCACACACCGCTTGGTTGTGAACAAATTCAGCGACCGTTTTCGCGTTGAGTACTTGGCAAAGTTTGACTAATTGCCCGGTTATCTGGCGCTGTTTCGGGTCCGTGTCTATGGTTTTGATCAAACTGCCATCGAGCTTGATGATGTCCGGTTCAAGGCGAATAATCTGATCGATATTGGAATAACCGCTACCAAAATCATCCACCATCAGACGAACCCCCATCGCCTTAAAGTGTCCGCAGATTTCCGTCATCCTTGAAAAGTCTTTGATCTGCTCAGACTCCAGCACTTCCAGGCCGAGGCGACTTGGATCATTAAGGCGAGCAATCGACTCTTCAAGCAAATAGAGCGTTTTATCACTCAGCATATCTTGCGGCGACAAGTTAATCGAAAAAGGCATAGCCTTGTCCGCCATATACGCCAACGTCGAACTCAACATAAAGCGACTTAGGCGGGTATACAGGTGCGTGTCTTCAATGATGGGCAGAAAACGCCCCGGGGCGATAATTTCGCCTTCATCTTCAATGCGAACCAGACACTCCTGTGACACCATTTCATGAGAGTGAGCCGCAAAAATCGGCTGGCTGAAGGTAAGAATACGTTGATTTAATATCGCGCGGCTCACTGACCCCATCAGAGCCAAGCGTTCTTGTTGGGCTTCAATCCCTGTCGCGCAGTCTTTGGCATTGTATAAATGGGTGTTGTGCGCCTTACCTTTGCGTCTCGCATCAATCGCACGCAGTAATAGTTCTTCCCCTTCAATATCGGGAAAATCCTTCATGCTGGCCAGCCCGCCCGTGACCGACACCGACAGGTAATCCACCTCCGGTAGGTCATAAGGCTCAAAATTAATGTGTTCAATCTGATCGGCAAACAGTAGAAATTCTTGGCGAATGCGCTCACTGCTCTCTTGCGAACTGAAAACCAAAGCCCATTCGGCAATGCCGATGTAGTACAACTGGCGAAGCGCTTCCTCACCACGATGTGTTTCGAGCTGAACAACAAACAGGTCCGTCAGATCGCGGATTAGCTCGTCCGCCACCTGATAGCCGTATTTCTCGTTAACTTGATGGAAGTTAGACAGCTTCAAGGTGATCAGGTGCGTATTGGCATCAGCTCCTCTCACCTCCTCCTGCAATGCCGCTCGATTCTTTAGCCCCGTATGCTTATCGTAACGATAACTCTCAATCAGTTTTTCCGTTTGGCGGGCAAGCTTTTCTTCAATCTGCTTACGTGTCTCATCCAACTCTTCGATTGAATGACGGATCAGATGAAACAAAGGTGAAATCGGGTATTCTTCCTGTAACTGGTGTTGCAAAGGCTGACGATCATTTTCACTTAATGCCACGTAAGTCATGCTGTGATGCAATACTTCCTGCTGTTCATTGCGATACAGCTCCCCCATGCAGTAGGAACCGATACAAGATTCGAAGCGATCAAACGGTTTTATTTCGCTGGTACCTTCAATGAACTCAAGGCGAGATTCGCAATTGTAGATAAACACCGCTTCTGGATTGTACTGCGCCAGTTGAGCGGTATTGTGCCTGACTTGCTCTAGAGTCACTGACGGGTGGTTGTAGCAAATTCGTACTTCATCTCCCACCTCTAAGGGACTGTCCAACTCCACCACGCCGCCGGGATGCAGATCACTCGGCACGCAGATCTGCTGACGATTATCGCGTTGCAGTGGAAAGCTCAGCATTTGTTCCAGCGTCAGTGCTTTGCCATCAGCTAAACGCTGGCGAAACACATCGTAAGCAGGTTCATGATTGAGCGATATCAGCTTATTGCCACTCACAGCGGTCGCGCGCAGTGGGCTGCCAATCGGGTTCCATTCAGCAAACGCGCTGCGCCATACTGAGAGTGATTCACCATGTAAGGCAACGGCGATTGAAGAATCATGATGAATATCAGTGCCAAGCAGTAACCAAGCAGGCTGGCCGTCAACGCTGGCTGCCAGGCCACCACACACTGGCACATCAGCAATGGGATTGAGTGCCAAGTACAGGTTGTAGTCACGACCATTCGTCAACTGGGAAAAGCTGATAATGAGCTTACTCTGCTCATTGAGTTCTAGTTGCTCGATTAGAGAAGCCGCTTCGTTATCTGGGTGACCTTGCAGAGGGACATGGGCAGCACTCAATTGAGTGCAACAGAAGACCGATACCGCAATCAACGTGCTGTGATGGTGAATATCTCCCTGATGGATAACATGACGGGTACTGTGACCAATAATTTTGGCCTCAGGTACACGCTGTTCAATCAACTGAGCGTAACTGCAGATCTGGCGTTCATCTTGCGATGACAATAATTGAATCAAAACCGATTGCGATGCGTCATCAGACAAGGAACCAAGAAAGCGGGTGAGCTGTTGTTCATCTCTGATAAGAGCAGAATAGGTATGCATGCAATCGGCCTAAGACGTTGTGTTTTTTGTACTCACTCTAACCTAATTGATGACTGTACAAATGAAAAGTCCTTGTCTATCAAGGCGTAACTTAGTTCTCAATCAGTAACAGCAATTCCTGTAAACAGGACACTTCAATGTCAGGCAGTGTTCGGGCTCTGCGGTGCTGGATTAAATTCCCCCCCTGATCGTTAAACCAGCACGCCGACAAGCCACAACTCTTGGCACCTTTGACATCACTAATCAGATGATCGCCAACGTGCAAGATGTTGTGGGCTGGGCACTCAAGATGGCTAATGGCTTTATCAAACATCTGTGGGTGCGGTTTCGCGTAGCCATCCGGCCCCGATTGAAGGATTAAGGAAAAATATTGAGCCAGGCCGATTCTTTCGGCATCCACATTGCCATTGGTAATCGCAACTAATGGCATTTGCTCAGCAAGCTTCTGCATAACCTGATGCGTTTGCTCAGGTACGGTAAAATCACTGCGTAGCCGCAACACTTCCTGAATCGCCTGCTCCGCTGCGTATTTGGCGTCCGCTTGCTCATAGCCAAGGCGATAAAGACCTTGCTCTATCTGAGTTCGCCGCCATAGCGTCATGTCATTGGTCAGCCAGCGGTCAGCGGCCGCCAATTCCATTTTTAACTCATGCCACCAGCTCAGTGGTTTACTCGCAGACATTGGGTGGTGTTTGTGTAGCCAAGCCACCACCTGCGCCTCCACCCTGCGGATCACAGGACGGTTGTCGTACAAGGTATCATCAAGATCGAACGTCATTGCTTCAATGACTGGTAGCTGGCGATAGAAATGCATCAGTCACTCTCTTTCTTTTTAGCTCTGGGGTGAGCTTGGTCGTAAACGTCAGCAAGATGCTGAAAGTCCAAGTGTGTATAGATTTGAGTGGTGGAGATGTTCTCATGACCCAACAATTCTTGAACGGCTCTGAGGTTGTTGCTCGACTCCAGCATGTGGGTCGCAAACGAATGACGTAGCTTGTGCGGACTGATGTGACTAGCAACCGACTGTTTTTGTCCCCATTCGGCCATACGCTTTTGAACGTTACGGTGCGAAATCCGTACTCCCAGTTTAGACACAAACAACGCTGGCTCATCGGTATTGGCTAGCGCACCACGAACTTTGAGCCATTTGGCGACCCATTCTTCGGCCATACCCGCAAAAGGTACCTTACGTTCCTTGTCACCTTTACCCACCACTCGGATCTCTCCGGAAGACAGGCTCACATCACGCACATCGACACTGACCATTTCCGCCAGTCGCAGCCCCGCGCCATACATCAGTTCCATCATGGCTCTGTCGCGTATCGCCAACGGATCATCTTCATTAACTTCGAGTAACTGACCAACTTCATCCACATCGAGGTTTTTGGGTAAAGGCCTTTTCTTGCGCGGAGCAGACACACCCTTGGCAGGATTTGCGGTTAACTCTCCTCGCAGGATCAGGAAATCAAAGAAACTCCGTAATGCGGATAATCGAGTCGCAAGGCTGCTGGCTTTCATGCCATCACGCATACCTTTACTCGCCAGTTGGCGAACCCAAGCTGCGTCAACCTGAGACCAATCTTTCAAGCCCATAGTCACCAAGTGTTGAGCCATGGTTTCCAGTTGTTGTTTGTAATTACGTTGAGTGTGCAGGCTAAGCCCTTTCTCGCTTCTCAAATACTCATAGAAGCGATTGAGAGGGCTTTGTAGTCCGCTAGGCAGAGGTATTGCTGATTCGCTCATGGTCGTCACTTTGCCATGGAAGGGTTTCAATCAGGTGAGAAAGCACCAGTGCAAGATGGCGCAGGAATAAAGTGTCCATATGCGGCTGAAAGTGCCCACCATCACTGCTGGAAAAAGCCAGAATGCCTTGCAGGGACTGCTTGTGCAGCGGTAACACCACATAAGACCCCATCTCAGGTGCTCGGGTATTGTCACCAAACAGCAGTTCTCGATCTGCTTTACGCATTCGCCCTAAGTAAGCACTCTTACCATTGAGGTGATTGGTCGCAAAACGTTGGTAATTATCTTTATCGAGTGAGTAATATGCTGACTCACTGTCGAGCAAACGTACATACGCCACCAACCCGAGAGACTTTGCCATCTCTTCAACGGCTTTAACCGCAGGCAGCAAAGCATCACAAGTCAGGACATGCTCCTGCAAACTCATAAACTCATGAAAAGTACGATCGTTGTTTTTCGCCAACGACATCAGAGTGGTTATCTCTTCTTCCAGCTCTTCAATACGCTGGCGTTGTCTGGTCATTTGAACATGAACCAGCGACACCGCGCCCTGCTCTTTATGAGGCAATGCAAGGCGATCGACTAAATCACTTCGGGTACTAAAAAAATCTGGGTTGTCACGCAAGTATTCCGCGACAACCTCAGCTGTCAGCGCATCAGCTTCAATCTGCGACACGTTCGTTCCTTTATTTATTTTCTTCTTAACAGCTTAGCTGACCATCGAACACATGAGTGGCGGGGCCAGTCATGTAAAGCGGTTTACCCGGTCCTTGCCAGCTGATTTTTAGTGAGCCACCAGGCAGGTTCACTGTGACTTTCTCATCCAACAGTTCTTGCACGATACCCACTGCAACCGCGCCACAAGCACCACTGCCGCATGCCTGAGTTTCACCGGCACCACGCTCGTAGACTCTTAGGTTCACTTCGTTGCGGCTTAATACCTGCATGAAGCCAGCGTTCACTCGCTCAGGGAAACGCTCATGAGATTCCAGCAGCGGGCCTAACGTATCAACGTCGGCAGTTTGTGTATCGTCTACGACCGTCACAACATGCGGATTACCCATGCTCACCGCACCGCAGAACAAGGTCTTTTCTTCGGCACGTAAGATGTAAGTCTTCTCTGTTTGCTTGGCTTTGAATGGGATCTTATTCGGTTCAAATTCCGGTACACCCATATTGACGGTAACCTGATCGTCTTCCTCAATACTGAGAATCATTTTGCCTTTCTTGGTGCTGACACTGATGCTGTATTTATTAGTCAGGCCTTTCATGCGCACAAAACGGGCAAAACAACGGGCACCATTACCGCACTGCTCCACTTCGCTGCCATCGGCATTGAAAATGCGATAGTGGAAATCGGTTTCGGGATCGTAAGGGGCTTCAACCACCAACAATTGGTCAAAACCAACTCCTGTATGACGATCCGCCAGACGGCGGATCAAGTCAGGAGAAAAGAAAATGTTCTGAGTAATGCAGTCGACGACCATGAAGTCATTACCCAAACCATGCATTTTAGAAAAATGGAAATGCATAAGACTCCAATTACTCCGGAAGAATGTTTTCTAGGGCCCACAGGCTCGACAGCTCTTCACGCTGGCGTACCAGATGCGCTTTATTGCCATCGACCATCACTTCAGCGACACGAGTACGAGTATTGTAGTTCGACGACATCACAAAGCCATACGCACCTGCTGAACGAACCGCAAGCAGGTCATTTTCCTGCAATACCAAAGCGCGGTCCTTGCCAAGGAAATCGCCCGTTTCACAAATTGGGCCAACCAGATCGTATGTCACTGGCTCACCTTCACGTGGGTTAACCGGCACGATGTCTTGCCATGCTTGATATAGTGCAGGGCGCATCAGATCATTCATTGCAGCATCGATAATGGCGAAGTTTTTGTGCTCAGTATGTTTTAGGAACTCAACCTTGGTCAGCAATACACCGGCATTAGCAGCGATTGCGCGGCCTGGTTCAAAAATCAGTTCCAGATCTTGGTGGTTTTCCAGTCTGCCAAGCAATGCCTTAGCATATTCAGATGGCTCAGGCGGCAGTTCATCACGGTAAATAACACCCAGGCCACCACCTACATCAAGGTGTTCAATGTTGATACCTTGCGCTTTTAAGTCATCAATCAGTGCCAGCAAGCGGTCAGTTGCATCAATAAACGGTTCGATGTCTGTCAGCTGAGAGCCAATGTGACAATCGATGCCTTTGATCGTTAAGTTTTCAAGACCTTGCGCAAACTGGTACACCGCAGGTGCACGGTCAAAAGCAATACCAAACTTGTTATCACGCAGACCCGTTGAGATATAAGGGTGCGTATTGGCATCAACGTCTGGATTGATACGCAGTGAGATTGGCGCTTTAACGCCTAACTCACCTGCGACCTTATTAAGGCGCTCTAGCTCTGGCTCAGATTCCACATTGAAACACTTGATACCCAGTTCAAGGGCACGTTTCATTTCAGGCGCCGTTTTGCCAACACCCGAGAAAACGACTTTGCTCGCTTCACCGCCTGCTGCAATAACACGCTCCAGTTCACCACCAGAAACGATGTCAAAACCCGATCCAAGGCGAGCCAGTGTATTAAGCACACCCAGATTCGAGTTCGCTTTTACGGCATAACACACCAAGTGTGGGTGCTCACCAACGGATTTATCAAAAGCATTCCAATGGCGCTCAAACGTCGCGCGGGAATATACGTAAAGTGGCGTTCCAAATTGCTCTGCTAAGTCTGTCAGTGGAACATCTTCGGCCCAAAGTTGGCCATCATCCTGATAGTTGAAGTAATCCAAAGTGCTATCCCTTATGTCATTATTTATTGTTGTGAAGGCTGCTCATTCTGAGATGCATCTTCAGGCATGTAGAGAGGGCCGGTCTGACCGCAGCCAGCCAAACCAAGAACGGATAAAAGAAACAGAGCGATTAGTGATTTTTTCATGGGTTGTGTCGTGATTAATCTTTCAATGCCCCCTATAATCGCACCACACTCAGGAAAAGCAATAGGATAACAGGATGAACGAGACTGAATTTCATCAGCTGGCAGATGTTCAAATGCAAATCATCGAAGAAATGATTGATGATTCAGGCGCGGACATTGATTACGAAACTTCCGGTAATGTCATGACTCTAGAGTTTGAAGACCGTAGCCAAATCATTATTAACCGTCAGGAGCCGATGAAGGAAATCTGGCTAGCCTCTAAGTCTGGCGGTTTCCACTTCGCTATGGTTGAAGATCAGTGGACCTGTTCAAAAACGGGTATCGAGCTGATTGCGATGGTTAAACAGGAATGCGAAAAGCATTCGGATGAAGAGATTGAATGGGTGTAGTTCCCCGTAAAACTCGGATACAAAAAAGAGCACCTTAAGTGCTCTTTTTTATTGATTCGACTTACGCATTCACGGCCCGGCTTGGCTTGGAATAGTTCGCGCCATCATTACGATATGGCACGATGTAAGAGTCACCTTCTACTGGGTGAACAATTTGATAGTACTGGGGCAAATTGAAGTTAATAAACTGAGTCGACATTTGATTATCATCTTTTACCGACGTGTAGAAGCTGTTCACGCTGGCAATCATCTCATCTTTCATGCCACTGAACTGGTGGTACACCTCAACGCGGTTTGCTTCATCCAATACATAGATATTGAAGCCTTGATCTGAATCTTCAAAAAAGAACTGGATCAGACCTTCACTGGCAAAGCTGTCGACAATTTCTGGCAGCTGGTAGTCTTGTTCCTTGTCCAGCATCAGCAATGGTGAACCTTTGAGTTTACTGGTCGAGATGCTGCGGTAGAAATCGACCGAGTTTTCCAGCATCTGCACAGACACACCGCGACGCTCAAAGAACAAGCCATACGTTTGTTGAGCAATGCGCAGCGCTTTAAAGCGGCGACGCTTCTCTTGTTCAATCGGCTTAAGGCGCAAATCAATGCATTCCGCTAAAAGCTGATACACCATATTACGCATCACACCACGCAGGTTTTTGCTGTAGCAGAACACGTCTACCGACTCAGGCGGCAACGCATCTTGGTGCATCTTACCCAGAATGGTTTTCAGTGCATCCAGCATCGCCGTTTCGCCTCGGAAATGCAGCGTACGGACTTCATGCCAAGAATTGCGATAAACCAAATCCACACTGCCAACCAGACAAGTCTGCTTTGAGCCAAAACTAAAAATATCGGTAGTTTTCAGATCCACTTTCAGCGCGCGGCCACTCAGCTCAGCCGTTGGATCATCTTCAAAGTTGATGAACATCGCCAGTTGGCTGATTTCACAAGGGCTCGCTAATGCCTGCATAGTTGGGCGGCGCTTACGCAATGAGAAGGTATTACGCAAATCGCTGACCATCTGATAGAACTTATCGATATCCAGATGAGCATCACGAACTACCGAGTGCAGACGCGTCGATTCTGTAATTAGGCCATTGAAGAATGACCAAGCGACCAACTTACTGAGGTATTCATTGTGCTCTAAGAATGGCTGACCAAGAATGCGATCTGGCTGAAGAGGTTGCTTATAGAGGTACCAGCCGGCTCGGTTTGTACGACCTGGTCTCACTTCAATAAAGCTCAAGTCAGATTCATGCAAATCTGGCGAAATTTGTGGATTGAGCAACGTCACCTTACCCGGCAACACCTCAAACGCCGCATAGAGCTTACGCGCCAAGATACTGATGTCCTGCGGACTGATTGCAGAAGTAATGTCGTTACGACGCGCAAACTGAATCAGATTACGATAGCTCAGCATCAGTGCATCAAGCAAAGCATGGTGAACCACTTTAACCTGCTCAACCTTCCAGTTACGGCGGTCGTCTAGTTCAACCAGCACTGAGTGGTCCCAGTTCCATTTCTGGATCATGTCACTCATTGCCTCACGGCGCCAAGCAACAGAGCCAATACCAGGCTCACGTGATAACTTCTCGTGCGTTTTGAGATAGAAACAGCGGCGCACCAGATCAAGGCGTGTATGGTCGCCAATACGCTCAAGGTAACGGGTCACCTTTTCAAGCATCAAGTAGTACGCATCCATGCCATAGAGATCAGGCTCATGGGCAAAAAAGCGACGCTTAGTATCAATGCTAAGCAGTTGGGTATGTGGGTACTCCCACGAATACGCTTCAAGTAGGATCGCTTTTAGCACCGACTTGTAAGGTGAATCGATACTCTTATACAACTGCCACAAGTTCGAGCCAAAATACTCTTCGGCTGGAATGCGGTTCAGCTGACCAAAGTCAATCCACTGCGAGCAATCAATGTAACCTTGGCTGCATAAATCGCGAACGTATTCGTCGTAGCACTCTTCCATCTCAGGCGGCACGATTTGCCACAGCAAACGCTGACCAGCAAGACGAACGGCAGAGCGATAGAATTCATCTAATAGTAGTAAGTGTTGGGACGAACCACAGTTGTCGCCGGTCATTTCTTCTGAGCGATTGGTACGAAAACGCTCTTCATCCATCAGGAAGAAATTAGCCTCAACACCTTGAGTCTGAGCCCAATCGGTAATCAATAAACACTTATTGGTCAGGCTCTCTCTTTCTTCACAGCTCATTGAGGGTGAGACACACACCCAGATATCAAGATCGCTTGAGGTACTCTGTCCAATCGACGAAGTACTACCCATGGTATACAAGCCGAGAATAGCTGGCTCTGCACTGGTCCGAAGCGACTGACCTATCGTCAGTTCAGTATCTTCAACAAACTGCTGTTGCACCTCATTGAATTCGAGACCGTATACACCAAAAGGAACTTGAGAATCGTAATAGCCGGGGATGACTGGGTGGTTGAAGTGAAGAAGGGTAGGAATCAGATGGAAAACACGCTGACTTTGCATATCCATAAGAGCCAGCGCGCGCTCAATACGCTGCTGGTTTAGGTTATCAAGTCTCTGAATAAGCGTCTTTGTATAAGCCTGCAAGGGTGATTCCTTGGTTGATTCCTAACTGTGCCCTGACGACAAATTGTTCTAAAGCACTAACAAAACGTGATCAATTTAACACTTTTATTTCGATTGGTAAAGAAATGTACGATCGAATCGACATTGTTTTGTTAATCAATATGCTCGCGAAATAGTGTGGTACGTATCCGCCTTTTGTAATAATAGCCCATTTTACAAACGAGATACTCATCACACTATTTTGAATATTTTCTGCTAGCCCGACGTCTGACATTCATCGAAATGATCTAGCAGTAAGACTTTTTCTTGGAGAATGGTAGGATTAGCCCATCTGAACTGTTATTCAAAGACCATCATGACACAATCGACTCCTATTCGAATTGCAACACGCAAAAGCCCTCTTGCTCTTTGGCAAGCCTACTACGTACGAGATGCCCTTCAAGCAGCACACCCAGGTTTAGAAGTGGAGCTTGTGACTATGGTGACGAAAGGCGATGTCATTCTTGACACTCCATTAGCGAAAGTCGGCGGTAAAGGTTTGTTCGTAAAAGAGCTCGAAGTCGCCATGCTGGAAGGGCGCGCAGATTTGGCAGTTCACTCAATGAAAGATGTGCCTGTTGATTTTCCAGAAGGCCTAGGGCTGGTTACGATTTGTGAGCGTGAAGATCCTCGTGACGCTTTCGTTTCTAATACCTACGCTAACATTGACGAACTGCCGCAAGGTGCGGTTGTCGGCACTTGCAGTCTGCGCCGTCAATGTCAGATCAAGGAATACCGCCCAGATCTGGTCATTAAGGAGCTACGCGGCAACGTAGGTACGCGTTTAGGTAAGCTTGATGCTGGCGAATATGATGCCATCATCCTTGCTGCGGCAGGCTTGAAACGCCTAGAGCTAGAAGAGCGAATTCGCAGTTTTATTGAACCTGAGCAGTCTCTGCCTGCTGTCGGTCAAGGGGCAGTCGGCATTGAATGTCGCCTAGATGATGAACGTCTTATCAAGCTACTTGAACCACTTAACCACAAAGATACCGCTGACCGCGTACTGTGTGAGCGCGCAATGAACTTAACCTTGGAAGGAGGTTGTCAGGTGCCTATTGGCAGTTACTCCCTGCTGGATGGTGATGACATCTGGTTGCGCGCGCTTGTCGGCGAGCCTGACGGCTCAAAGATTGTGCGTGGCGAAATCAAAGGCTCGCGCGCCGACGCTGAGAAACTTGGGGTGACATTGGCCAACCAACTGCTGGATGACGGTGCTCGCGATATTTTGACTAGACTGTACGCGGATCACGAGTAACTCCATGGCGGTGTTGGTTACCCGGCCAGGTGAACAAGGCCGCTCACTCTGCCAACAACTCAACAGCGCAGGTATCTGCGCGCTTCATCAGCCTCTTATCGAAATCCTGCCGGGGAAAGATCTCTCCGGCATTGCCACTCAACTGAATCAGTTCGACTGTATTCTTGCCGTCAGCCAACATGCGGTAACGCTCACACAACAAACTTTTACGTCTCAGCAAGAATGGCCACAAACAGCCACCTACATTGCCGTCGGTCAAAAAACTGCACATGTTTTAAGCAAACTCAGCCAGCAAAAAGTACACTACCCCGACGTTGGTGACAGCGAGCATTTACTCGAGCTGGATATACTAAAAAAAGTCAAAGGCAAAAAGGTCGTTATCCTACGAGGCAACGGTGGTCGAGAACTCATCTACGAGACACTTAGTTCTCGAGGCGCTCAGGTCAGTTATCTTGAAGTATACAAACGAGAAAACCTTGCTTTTGACTCAGATTTATTCGTACCTTTCTGGCAGGATAAACATATTCAACAGTTAGTCATCACCAGTTCAGGTCAGCTGAGTTACTTTGTATCACAGCTTACGCAAGCGCAATTGAACTGGGCATTCGGGCTTCAACTTTATGTACCGAGTGCACGTATCGCAAATGAAGCGCAACAAATGGGGTTTCTTCATATAACCAACACAGGAAGCGCTTCCAATAAGGATTTACTGGCTACTCTCCGGCCAAAGTGAAACAGGACAATAGCAATGACAAGTAAAAATAAAAACGACCACATTGAACCTGAGAAAGACCAAGAAACAGCGTCATCTGCTGAAACTCACGAGTCTTCCAACAATACTTCTAATGCGTCTGAATCTCCCTCTACATCTTCCGATAAAAAGTCTGAACCTACAGCGTCACCAGACACTGCCAAACAAGTAAAAAATGCCAAGCGCGGGGTTAGACTCGGTGCTGTCGCGATCGTGATTTCACTGATAGTTGGTGGCGGCTTAACATTCCAGATGCAGCAACAAAATGCTCAGTACCAATCTCAAATTGAAGCACTGCAAAAGCAACTGGAACAAACTACCGCTTCTGTTCAGCAGGATTTAACTGCAACTCAGCAAGCAACGTTAGCCAAAGCCACAGAGATCACTCACAAGACAGAAACTGTTTTATCACAGCAGCAAAAAAGCATTGAAAGCTTGCAGCTTGCGATTGCTGATGTAAAAGGTCGTCGCCCGAACGACTGGCTCTTAGCAGAAGCAGATTATCTAGTGAAATTGGCGGGCCGAAAGCTGTTTCTCGAACATGATGCCGTCAGCGCCACCAAACTGATGCAAAGCGCCGATCAGCGCATCGCGGCGTTAAACGACCCAAGCTTGGTGCCGTTGCGTAAATCAATGGCCAATGACATTACGAAACTTAAGTCTGTACCCATTATCGATCGCGAAGGCCTAGTGCTCAGATTAACGGCGCTGCAACAGCAAGTCGACAGCCTTCCGTTAGCCAATGCTATTCTTCCTGAGGCGCCAGAGCAGAAAGAGCAACAGGTCTCCGAAGACATCTATGATTGGAAAGATAACCTGATGACTTCACTCAAAGACTTCTCGGAGAATTTCATTACCTTCCGCACTCGAGATGGCAATGTCATTCCTCTGTTATCACCAGAACAACATTTCTATCTTAAAGAAAACATTAAGGCCAAATTAGAAACGGCGATTAAAGCGGTGTACGTTGAACAGCAAGATATTTATCAGACGGCATTAACAACCGCTGACAAATGGTCGAGTTCATTCTTCAACCAAGACGCTAACACCGTTATCGAGTTCAATAAAACTCTGGAAATGCTGAGCAAGCAGAATGTACAAGTCGACTACCCGGTGAAACTAGAAACACAGCAAATTCTGTCCGACGTTATTCGTGACCGCCTACGCCGTGAAGTGACCACTCTGGTTACGGAGGAAAAATAATGTTCAGAATCATTTTTCTCTTTGTCGTCTTAGGGGCTGGGCTGTTTGCCGGAACCCAATATGCTGGCCAGCAGGGCTACGTACTGATCTCGGTGGCAGATAAAACCATCGAAATGAGTGTCACGACTTTGGTGATATTTGTTATTGCAACATTGGCCGCACTATTTGGCTTAGAGTTTCTGATCAAGAAAACCCTTTATGCCAGCTCAGCAACCTGGAATTACTTCAGTGTGCGTAAGATGCGTCGCTCTCGCCGCTATACCAATGAAGGTATTATCAAGTTGCTTGAAGGGGACTTTAAACTGGCAGAAAAGAAAGTCACTCGCTGGGCGAATCATCATGATATGCCGCTTCTGTGTTACCTAGTCGCTTCAGAAGCAGCGCAAGGACTGGGAGACAATGAAAAGCGTGACCACTACCTTAAACTGGCATCTGAGCAAGAAAACGCTCTCTTGGCGGTTGAGCTTACTAGAGCCAAGCAGCAAGTCAGAGAAGCAAATTACACTGCGGCATTTGAAACGTTATCTCAATTAAAATCCAGCTACCCAAATAATCGCATCGTTCTTAATCTGTTAAAAAATGTCTACATTGAACTTAAGATGTGGCAACCACTGCTGGATACCTTATCCACACTGGTAAAAGGTAAAATCATCACTAAAGATGAACAGGCTCAGCTAACCCAGCGTGCTCAATGCGGTTTGTTAGAGGAAGTAGCAGAGCAAAAAGGCAGTGAAGGACTGATCGCCCATTGGAATAGCCTTACCCGCAAACTGAAAAACGATACTCATTTAGTCGAATGCTTTGCCAAGCAGCTTATGGCTCGTAAAGCAGACAGTGAGGCCTTTACGCTAGTCAAAGAGAATCTCAAAAAGCACCCAGATTCAGACCTCTATGCATTGCTGCCTGATATGAATCTAGCGGACGATCATCCTGTCGTTGTGTTCCTAGAAGACGTGCTAAGAAAAGACGGTAACAATGCCCCAGCGCACAGTGCACTTGCTCAGTTCCACTTAAGAAATGAAAACTGGTCTGAGGCACAGCAGCACTTAGAAAAAGCGCTGTCAGTCCGTTCCAGCGTATCTGATTACTCTTATTTAGCTGATGCACTAGAGAAACAGAATATGACCAAAGCCGCTCATGAGGTGTCTAAGAAAGCACTCACTTTAGTCCAAGCGTAAAAGTTAATCTCTACTAACTAAGCCGACCGTCAGGTCGGCTTTTTATTACCTAAATAACTAAACCTCACTACACTCCCGCTTGCCCGTAATGGAACGTTAAGGGTAGAACGCCTAAACCTACTAAGTTGCCCGTTGAATACCTTAGAAAGAGTCGTCTGGGCTACCAATTACTAAACTTCCTAAGTATTCCGCACCCGATCAGGCGGGCCAATCTTTATGTGATTTGTTCTGATGCATACACCAACAACAAAGCCCAGCCGGAGGACAGTATCTCTATATAAGTAGTAGCTCAGCTTTGTGGGTAGCTGGACGCGAATACGTTCGGGACTTGTTAGTTGCAAGCGACAACTTCGCACAAACAAAGAGGCCCTATCATGGCTGATGAGGTCTAGAATAAGTGCGGATCGCTGAGTTTGTGCTCAAGAGAGATTCATTCCCTTCAAGGAAACACCATTGTCCCTAAACGATAAAACCCAATCCGAAGACTGGGTTTCTCAATAAGTGACTGACGGCAGGGGCACCTACGCTCAAGCGGGGCTGAGTTCATTGGTCGAGACCAAACAGCAGATACGAAAAAGCCCTAACATCGCTGTTAGGGCTTTCTCTAAATAAGTGGCGGAGCGGACGGGACTCGAACCCGCGACCCCCGGCGTGACAGGCCGGTATTCTAACCAACTGAACTACCGCTCCGCACTGGTTAGACTTTAAGTCTAAATTTAAAGCCTGGCGATGTCCTACTCTCACATGGGGAAGCCCCACACTACCATCGGCGCTATTGCGTTTCACTTCTGAGTTCGGCATGGAATCAGGTGGGTCCACAACGCTATGGTCGCCAAGCAAATTCTTTAATTCGGAAAGCTGTTTTTAAGTTCTGTATTTACACATTCAAAGTTCTTGCTTTGAGTCCATCAAAACCCTTTGGGTGTTGTATGGTTAAGCCTCACGGGCAATTAGTACAGGTTAGCTCAACGCCTCACAA
>Ga0213838_1000243_pt1 | contig 55793 bp, 54 predicted proteins | sample SWPATP13_FD_160577 | JGI IMG/M metagenome (GOLD analysis project Ga0213838, IMG submission 160577) | Coastal seawater microbial communities from Marineland, Florida, United States - SWPA TP1 #3 | ecosystem: Environmental > Aquatic > Marine > Coastal | place: USA: Florida | collected 2016-08-06 | reverse complement strand
TTGCCAGCGACAATCAGAATGCGCACAAACTGTCGCGCCGCGACAATCAACTTCTCATCCTGATCGTCGCGCAACTCTCACCTTGATCGTCGCGCTACAAGAGATGGACGTTCTCGCTCTAGTGCCAGTTATGGATGGCCTTCAGCATCATCTGAAGAGAGCCCTCTCCGCCAATGTTGCCGAGAAGGAGAAGGCGGAGGCAGAAGGCCATCTTTACGGCGACTGGGCTCCCTTCAACATCTACAAGCGATCAAGCGATGGCTTTAGATTTGACCAATCACGCATGCTCCCGTTCGATGAGTTCGCTTCACGTTTCATTGGCAAGGCAGATTTCCCGTGGAAGGGAATAACCCCGCGCAGCCTCTGTTCAAAGGTGGTGCTTGGTAGCAAGGACCCTCGCACCCTTGAGTATCTGGCATCCGTGGCGGATCTTCCTGACTTCGTGATTGCGCTCGATGCAGATCACAACCTGTTCAAGGACGCACCAGATCGGTCACGGGCACTGTTCGCGGAGTTTGCAGATTGTATCGCCTCTCGCAGAACCTGATGAGGTCTTAGAATTCACAGCGATGGCCGATATGGGGTCGGCTTAAGAATGTCGGCTGCTGGCGAGAAACGCACTGAAGCTGCCCGGCAGGTATCCGGATCGCGCTTCGCCCCCGCTCATGACTGATCGTGGGTGGGAAGGCGAATGGCGGCTTTTCACCTCTTTCTGATCCTGAAGGACTACAGACCCCACTTCGGACCATCGCGCGAGAGCGTGATTGCGACCGGCTCCCCACAGACTTCTACAGATGGTCCGCCGTGGTGGTTCCAGCGGAACAGATTGACGTGCCATCCGCCCGGGATCATCCGCGAACGATCAACTATGCCGTCCGCTCCACTCGCGCGCGCCGCATCAGAATTGCGCCAAGATGGCGGCTCTTCTCCGGCTTCGAGCGCAGCTCGCCAAGGAGCATTCGATAGTTCCCGATCAACGCCTATTGCTCGACACGCTTCCTCGTCGTGTTGATCGAGAACATAAGCAACGCCAACCATCAGAGGGATGACAACACGCGGCCTGCCGTCCTCCCTGATGTAGCCAGAGACTGCGATCATAGCCCATTCAAGCTTTGGGCTCATGTAAAGCGTGGCCTGTCCTGGGCGATGATACCTACCCGCGCTCTCAGGCATGGGTGGAGCAAGGACATCCTTCACGCGATCAACGAGGACTGAGCGAAAAAAAGGCCCGCTGACCTGCCGAAATCTCGGCGCCTGTTGGTTCGTCTCTATGCCTTTATCCATCTGATAAGAATAGCACGGTAGGCGTTCTTCGCCATGACCGATATGGGGTCGATTGCTGAACGGCGGGAATTTTTCGTGAGCCGGGGATAGCCGCCATACGGCTTTCGGGATCGAGCATTGGCCCCGCTCATGGCCGGTCGTGGGTGGATTGGCGAACTTCAGCTTTCCCTTCAAACCTGGTCGAAATGGCGATAACGCAGGCCAGTGATCTTGGCCTTGTCCAAAATCTCACGCACATCGTCCGTGCAGAAACTTCCTGCCCCGACGTGCTTGTCATGCCAGAATTTTGCATCACCGATCTGCTGCGTGCCAAAAACCATCGGACCGCGCTGGTCTTTGGGCAGAGTGAAGTCAGCAGCCCAGATGACTCCACTCCGAAGGATCATCTTGGTCGCCTGCCGATTGACGGAATCGATGCGGTTACAGATCTGCCAGAACCAGCGGTCTTCCAGGAACGATCCGTCCTTGGCGAGGAACTTGATAGGCTCAAACTGGTGCACGCCGGGTTCGATCTCCTCGATCAAGGCCCGCAGGCGGTCGCTGACAGAAGCGATGAATACACCGGCGTAATCTCCGACCCTTTGCCGCGATTTCCACCGGATGACCTTGGGTACCGTCTCCGGCTTCGCCCGCCGCCCTGAGAACGCTGTGCTCGATCCGCGTAAGGCGACGCCGCCATCGCTCGTTTCGTCTTCAAGCACCGGCGGCCCCGTCCACCCTTCGACGATCTCAGCCGCAGGATGGCTCGAACCGAGCGGGTTCATCGAAAAGCACCAGACCATCGCATCACCGTGCCAAAGATAGCCGGAATAGACCGTCGAACCGGTCAAAGGTCAATGACTTGAACGGGGTCGCTTTGCGAATTTCAGCTTTCAGCGGCAAAATGCATGAAGCTGCCAGTCTGCTTTCAGTACGCCTCCAGCTCCTCACCGAATGTGACGGGGCTCTGCCAACTAGCCTTAGTGGTCCTCACGATCCAGACGGACGGCCCTTTCAATGAAGCCCTGCGGGTCTTGCACGAAATGCGCTGCGTCTGATTGAAGAACTGTCCTGATCACAGCTTCCCTGCTTGGCTGAATGATCGCACCCTCCGGCGTTGCAAAGACGCAGTCGAAATGCCGCGCGAGCTCGCAGACCCCGCCGATCAATGGCAGAGAGATATCTGCCACATCGAAGCGCACCTGGATTTCTTCGATGTATTGCTCATCGAAGCTCACCTGGATGTCGTCTGCAGGTTCGTCACCCCATACCCGGAGACCGGTGTACGATCGCGGCTTCTCGGGCAGCAACATGTCGAGTTTCGCAAACAGAACATCCGCCTCTGCAATGGGCAACGCCAGAACAACCTGGTCGAGCTGGGCGCGGCTCATGCGTGCAGCGTTGACCCCTGCGATACGCGCCGCAGAAGCAGGGATCAGGTTGATCACGAACTGCCAGACGGCCATCACTCGAACATAGCGCCAATGCGGTGTCCGACAATGGTCTCATTTGTTGAGCTCGGGACCTGTTCTGCCGGAACCCGGCGCTGCCGCCCATCCGGGCAGGGCAGCGCCCCTTACCCGCGAACGCGCCTTTCCTTGTCAGGAAGGCGTTCGCGGTCGGAGCTTTACAGCCGTAGTTCGCGCGTGCGCGCGAAAGCGAGGCATTCGGCATCCTCCGGCCGGTCAAGGATCGGCTGCGCCGCCCGCGGAGCGGTGATGCCGACTGCGCGGCATCATCCCTGACAGCCCGTCATCTGCCGACCAGCCACGCTGAACGGCTTTCAAGAATGGGCGTGTTCCCGCTGTTAACCCGTTCGCCGGGCCGGGAGGGCGGGCCAGCAGGCTGGCCCGTCTGCCTCCCGTCTCTCGTGCTCCGGGGCGGGAACGTCTCTTCCACACACACAGGAACACCTGCCGAAACATATCAGTCTTCGGCGCTCGCCAAGGATCGCGGTCCCCCCAATTTTCCGCCGGGTGACCGTGTCGCTGCGCGCCGGCCACCCGGCAGAAAATCGGCTCCCCCGCGCCCGCAGGGCGGCGGCGCGACAAGCGCGCCGTCCCTGACTGCACGCCTCCCGACTGATGGGTTTTCGGGGTTCCCGTTGTGGGAACGATTTCAATCAATTGGAGGCTTTTATGACCAAGATTTCGAACCTTTCCGACCTCGCGATCCTCGCTGCCGAGATGCGCGCTTCCCAGATCGAAGCCGACATCGCCAATGAGTTCGGCCACGCCAACAATGGCGAATACAGCGCCGCGTTCATCGAAACGAGCGAGATGGCGAAGCTCAGCATCGTCGCCGAGCCCGAGCATGCCGACATGCCCGATCCGGAAATGTCTGCCGCCGCCGTCGAACTGATGATGAAGACGATGTTCGATGTCCTGCGCGATACGCGGATGCAGGAGTGCGCCGCCGATCTCGCCTGGGGCTTCTGCAACAGCTTCCATATGGTCGCCAAGCGCATCGAAGGACGCGAAGACGCCGCCGCCAAGAAGCTCGGCGAGCTCGCCCGCAATTTCGACCCTTCAGAAATCTACGCGACCGAGCTGGAGGAAACACAGCAGCTGTGCCAGACGCTCGAAGGCATCCGCGCAGCGCTCGAGTGCATGCGCGATCACGCCGCCGAAGTTTACCGGGTCGAAACCGGCCGACCGTTCTCCACCGTCCGGGGCAGCAGGGTCTCGAGCAAACTCACCGCCTCGGTGGTCGACGCCCGCGACTATCTCGCCGGACGCGCCCAGCGCCGCCGCGAGCAATACGCACCCGAAGGCCCGGTCGTTGCCTTCTCGGGCGGAGCACAATGGCACGATGACGCGATCATCTGGACCCGCTTGGACAACATCGTCAAGCGCATCCCCAACATGATCCTCGTCACGACCGCTCAGAACAAGGGCTGCGACACCATCGCACGCTGCTGGGCGGCCTCGCGCGGGATCAAGCTCGTCGAGTTCAAGCTCGACACCAGCAAGGGCAGGAGCGCCGGGTTCGTTCGCAACGACCGGATCGTCGCTCTGAAGCCGGTTGAGGCGATCGTCTGCCAGGGCTCGGGCATTCAGGCCAACTTCGCCCAGAAGCTTCGGGACGCCGGAGTACCGCTCCACGTTCTGCGCCTTGCAGATCAGCGCCCTGACGAGCTCGCCAGCACAGCGCGCAAGGCTCACTGAGCACCCTGGGAGGCTCCGGCGTTCGCCGGAGCCTCCCTTTTTCTTCTGTCGTGCTCACACGGGCTCAGGGGGCATCGAACCCCCTTCGCCCGTCGGGGACGCTCGATCTTATGATCGAGGAGGAGAGAGGGGAGGGGGCGGTTGAGGGAGGGAGGACTGTCTCGTGTCGTCCCAGTGTGACGGGTGCCCGCTGGCGCGCGTCAAGGATCGCCGGTCCCCCCAATTTGCTGTGCAAATCGGCTCCCCCGGCGCCCGCTGCCGCGGCGTTCCTGAAGGAACGTCCCTGACCCGCTGCAAGCACCGTCCCTCGGGCGCTCCCATCAAGCACAGGAGGTTCACATGGGAATCCAAGTCACATTGTATCAGGCACTGCGGTCTGTTAAGGTGCCCGCCAGCGACGCCGAAAAGGTGGTCGAAGACCTCGAGAGCCACATCGCCATGAAGATCACCGAAGCCAACAAGGAACTCGTCGGCGAGCTGAAGAGCCAGCGCTGGGTGCTTGGCTTTCTGCTCATCGTGACGACGATCTCGGCCAGCCTTGGCGGCTATGTCGCCTTCATCCTGAAATGATCCGGGGGGCTTCGGCCCCCTTTTTTCGTCGCACTGCCCGCAAACAAACGGCGCGGCGCTGCTCGCCCGTGCATCGGCACATGCGTGCCTCGCTGGCATCGCCGCCGCGCCTGCCGCAGCGCGTGATCGACGCTTCGACGGGCCGTCGTCGGCCCGGGCTGGGGCGACCATCGGCGAGCGGGCACCGGCAGTCCCTTGCTGGCCTTGCGGACCTTCGTCCGCATCGGCTTCGCGCGGTCTGCCGTGCGCCCGATCCCGGCGCGGCGCTGCTCGCCAGCGCATCGGCACATGCGTGCCTCGCTGGCATCGCCACCACGCCTGCCGCAGCCCGTGATCGACGCTTCGACGGGCCGTCGTCGGCCCGGGCTGGGGCGAGCGTCTGCGCGCGGGCACCGGCAGTCCCTTGCTGGCCTTGCGGACCTTCGTCCGCATCGGCTTCGCGCGGTCTGCCGTGCGCCCGATCCCGGCGCGGCGCTGCTCGCCAACGCATCGGCACATGTGTGCCTTGCTGGCGTCGCCGCCGCGCCTGCCACAGCGCGTGATCGACGGCTCGACGGGCCGTCGTCGGCCCGGGCCGGGGCGAGCGTCTGCGCACGGGCACCGGCAGTCCCTTGCTGGCCTTGCGGACCTTCGTCCGCATCGGCTTCGCGCGGCCTGCCGTGCGCCCGATCCCGGCGCGGCGCTGCTCGCCAGCGCATCGGCACATGCGTGCCTCGTTGGCTTCGCCGCCGCGCCTTGTCTCACGATGATACTTGAATGAATTTAGGGCGATGCGTAAGTCCTGCGTCGCAGCTCCCCCCCAAGACAGCTGCCAGCAACCCGAGGTCTCCCATGAGACCACCCTAGATGGCCCTGCTACGCGACCCGGCAGGGCCATCATTTTTTTCGCCATCGTTGCCGTTCGCGACATGTCGCTCACAGCAAGAGGGGAGGCGGATTGATCGAGCGTTCCATTGAGGAGTGCTAGACAATGACAATGACCTTTCAGCTGCAGAGCAAGGTTGCTCCAGTCTCGAAACCGGCATGCATAACGCTTCAGCAACTGACTGCCTTCCGGGCCTTCGCGCAATCGCATGGACAACTTGTAGGCGTCTTTGATGACCCCAATTTCTCATACTTGGCAGATGGCTTCGATGCCCGCGTGTGCCCATGGAGCTGGGCGACCCTAGCCCGACTTTTTGGGAACCAGGAAGCGGTAATCAGCGTCATCGAGGAAGCGCAGTTTCTCGGCCTGAACGTCCGTATCTGGAGAGAAAGCGCTGATGCTCAGATTATGATGGGCGTCTCCTCGACTCCAGACGGTGCCTTTCCGATCAATCTCAGCGATACCAATGGTCAGCTTCTGCTTGACGCAATCGGAATGGGCAACGCTCCGACAGGGTCGATTGACGCCGATGATTTGAGCCAAGCTATCAATGATCCACCAACCCGCCGACATCTCACATGGGGCGGAATGGAAACATGCCTCGAACAGCTCGACAGGATGCTTCGCGCATGCCTGTCAGCCGATCCACAACTCGTCTGGCGATAGCCTCCAGCCAGACCAAACGGGAAGGGCGCTGACCATGTCAGCGCCCTTCTTTATTTGCCTTCACGGCTTCGAGAATCCTTGCCGCGGTTTCGAAGCGCTCCTGCTACGCAAGAAGACGCTTCTCGACCTCTTCGATTCCGAGCGCTTTCATACGGCTCAGGAGAGCCTCAAGACGATCTGAATCGAGCTTCGAAAGAACGCTCTTTGTCATCGCCGATGCACGCAGTTCGGCTTCGCGTTCCGCGAGCCTCTTCTTGCGCTCTACGAGCTTCAATTCTTCCTCGCGAATTGCTGCTCGTTCCTTCTCGATCTTAGCTGCCATCACACGTTCCCTTATCGCCCTGCGCTGCAAAGCATAGGGCTATCCTTTTGAGGATCAAGACGGCAGTGAACGCCCAATCGCTGAACAGCGATTGATGATGAAAGCGCCTTCGCCAAGGCTTGGCGCTTTGGGGCGGGATCGCTCCGCTCAACCCAATCGTCACGTAGCCGAACGACCCGCGCAGCGGCTCCCCCACAGGAATTCCAGACTCACATCAGTATAGAAAACCAGGACGGCACCAAGGCCCGGCCGCAGTCCCTAAGGAATGCACACCCTACGCGGCGGCCGCAACCAAAAACCCTTGTATATACAACGCCCTATCATTTTGCTTCAGCGCTTCATTTCACTTCACTAGCCGGTTCCAGCGACTATAGCACTGTTATAGCACGAGAAATTGCAAATTCAAAATGAATTGCCATTGCTCTTCTCAACCCGCCACCAGAGTGCTAAAAGAATTCTGCGAAAGCCCCACCATCCACAAACAGTGGATGGGCTATGACTACCAAGAACAACTACATCAGCCTGCGCTGTAGTCCGCAGGAGCTGGCACTGATCGATGCTCTTGCGGTGCAGCGTGACTGCTCTCGCAATGAAGCCGTTAGAATAGCAATAAGGATGGGAGCCAAAAGCGCTCTCAACGGCTATTCGATCGATCCCAAGCGCCTCATTCTTCTCCTCGAATACACCCAGGCTGCGGTCGACCTGATCGTCCACCGGGAACACAGTGATCTTGCTCCAGGCCTGGAGCAGATTGCCCACGAACGCATGGAGGAATTCCATGCGCCGCGATGACATCCGTTTCAGCGGCAAGGGTGCCACGATCCAGCATCATTCTGCACGCGGAAAGGTAACCCGAAATGCCGGCAATTTCACCCGCGGCTCGCAGCTCGTCACGCACGAATTCTGGATGTGGTTTGCCGGGATCAAAATCCCGCTCCTGATCTGGTTTCTGGTCTTCAGTCTGGCGCTTGCCACGACCATCAGCCTGTCGCTCAGCACGCCTGAAATTCATCTCGTCCTGATGCGCATGTATTCGGGTCTCTGGTCACTGATGCTTCTCGACCCATCGAAGGTCATTCACCTCACTCTTCCCAATGGGATGATCCGTCCCACGCTGATGGGGGCAGTGCCTTACGACCCCTACGTTGCCTCTGCATCGGCCAAGGCGCTTCGCTGCCTCCTTGGATCGGCTTTCATGGCCATCTTCATCGCTGCACCGCTCAGCATCTGGTTCATCGAGTTCTCCCGGAAACGCGGCAAATCGATCCTCGAAGAACGCCATGAACGCGGTGCGATGCTGGTCGAGCGCGAAGTCTTACGAGCCGAGGTCCGGGCCCATAACGGCAACCGTTTTGCCTATGAATGCTCGCGGCTCGATCCGCCTCGCAACCCCGAGGATATCCTCATTCTCAACCGCCAGCAGAAGCGGGCGCTCGGCGTTCATCAACCCTACGTCATCGCAGGCATTCCCTACCCGTGGCGGCTTGAGCAAAGTCACACCATGCTGATCGGCACGACCGGTGCCGGGAAGACCACTCAGCTGCGCTCGCTCGTCACCCAGCTGCGCGAACGCGGCCAGAATGCCGTGATCTTCGATCTGACCGGCGCGTTCGTCGAAGCCTTCTACAATCCCGAGACAGACACAATCCTCAATCCGATGGATCAACGGTGCGTGCCCTGGACCATCTTCAACGACTGCGAACTCTATGCCGATTTTCTGACGGCCGCGACCGCTCTGATCCCGTCGCACCCGGATGAAAAGGAGCCCTTCTGGCAGAATGCTGCACGAACCCTGTTCGTTGAAATCTGCATGAAGCTCAAAGCCGACGGCGAGATGTCAAACGCGGCTATTGCCCATCACCTGATGACCGCCAACCTGAAGCAGATCCATGCCAAGCTGAAGGACACTGTCGCGGCTCCCCTGACCGCCGAAACTGCGGCCCGCATGGCGGAGTCAATCCGGTCGGTCTTCAACACCAACGCCAACGCCATCCGCTACATCCCAGACCCTTCGCAGGAGAAGCCTGACAGCTTCTCGATCAAGGCATGGATCAAAGCATCAGAGCCAGGCTCGATCCTGTTCATCACGTCGAGCTATTCAGACATGAACTTCACCCGGATGCTGCTGACGCTATGGACCGACATGGCCGTCACAGCCCAGATGACGCTACCGCGCACGCGCGATCTTCGAACCTGGTTTCTGTTCGACGAGGTCAACGCTCTTCATGCCCTTCCTGCCATCGGCAATGGTCTCCAGACTGCCCGAAACTATGGCGGTGCCTTCGTTCTCGGCATCCACTCCTTCGCGAAGCTGGAGGAGACCTACGGCGAGAAAGGCGCGACCAACCTGGCGGGGCTTGCGCGCACCAAGCTGATCCTCGCCACAGCAGATTACCAGTCGGCTGAACGCTGCGCAGAATTCATCGGCAACCGCGAGGTCCGCCAGATGGATGAAGCTTACAGCTATGGCTACAACAACACCCGTGATGCATCGACCCTGACGCCGCGCAAGGCAATCGAGCCGCTGGTCATTCCCGACGACATTACAAACCTGCCGTCGATGCACGGGTTCATCAAGTTTCCCGATGGGTTTCCGGCGGCGCGGATCAAACTTCAGTGGAAGGATTACCCGGAGGTCGCCCCAGGCTTCATGCGGGTCACCAGCATGGAGCCGACGCCCTACAAACCGCCCGAGACCAAACGGCCGGCTAGCCGGCCTGATAGCGCGGAAGGGGGGAGCGAGGGTGGACCTGAGACCTTGCCGCCGACCGGGCGCGTTGAGGTGGATGAACACGAGCAGGATACGACCGAGGCGCTGGCAAAGGCGGACGGCACGGAGAAGGCTGACGGGCGTTCGGAGGCCGAAAAGGCTGCCGATGCGATGTTCGGCGAGAGCGAGGTTGCCAAACCGATCACGCCCAGCAACGACAACCCCGCAGACGGTCCAACGAAGGAGAGCGATGCCGATGACGGTCAGCCGAGAACGGCGGGCCTCTCCGTCATGAAACAGCTCATAGCCATCAGTGGCGATCAGACCGAAATCAATCGCGAACAGGCAAAGGAGGCCCTGACCGAAAAGACGCTCGGCAAGCAGGATCGGGACCGGCCTGAGGAGCAGATCACGCGCGAGACGCGTGAGGGCGCCGGGACGGACCAAAAGGATCAGGGCCACGGCCACGAAAAGGAAGCGTCACACGGCACACCGGCGATCGACGACGACTTCGGGTTGGGAGACTGAACATGCTGTCGGTCGCATCGGTCAAATCCGCCTCTGGCGCCGCCGAATACTTCGCCAAGGACGACAAGCATCCAGCTGACTATTACCTCGGCGAAGGCGGCGGGGCGGGCGGTGAAGGTGGCCCGGACGGTGGCGCGGGCGGCAATGGGCCCGGCTCGGGTGGGGGCGGTTCAGACAAAGGCGGTGACGCCGGCGTCGGCGCCGGGGACGCAGCACGCGGATCAGCGAACGACAACCCTGAAACCGGTTGGGGAGGGAAGGGGGCCGAGATGCTTGGCCTCAGCGGCGAGGTCACCAAGAACGCCTTCGAGAAGATCCTGAATGGCGAGCTGCCTAATGGCGAGAAGGTCGGGCAGACAGAAAACAGACGGTCGGGCATGGACCTCACATTCTCGATGCCAAAATCGGCCAGCATTCTGGCGCTGGTATCCGGGGACGAGCGCATCCTAGCGGCCCACTGGAGCGCCGTCCGCGAAACCATGACATGGGTGGAGAGCAAGTTTGCCGAAGGCCGGACCTATGAGCGCACGAAATCCGGAGAGGCGATACAGACCGGAAACCTGGTCTACGGAATGTTCGCCCACGACACGAGCCGGGCGCTGGATCCACAGGGCCACATACATGTCGTAATCGCCAACCTGACGCAGATGGCAAACGGAGCCTGGCAGGCGCTCCGCAATGATCCGCTTTGGAAGAACAACACGGTGATCGGAGCCACCTATCATGCCGCCTTCCGCGAAAAACTGGCCGAACTTGGCTATGCAACCCGGCTAACCGGCAAGCACGGCCAGTTCGAGATCAACGGGGTTCCCAAGGAGGCGATCGACGAGTTCAGCAAACGCCGCGAAGCGATTGTCGAAAAGGCCAAAGAGCTGGGGCTCTCATCTCCGGCCGCTATCGACAAGGTGACCACGAACACCCGCGATCCCAAACTCAATGTCGAGGACCGGGAGAAACTCGCAGCCGACTGGCGAGAGCGCGCCGCCGCGATCGGGTTCGACGGAAGGCAGGTCATCGAGGAAGCGAAATCGCGTGCGGCCGGGACGACACCTGACCGGCTTACTACACCGACCCAGCGCCTCAGCGAGACGATTGCGAACATCGTAACGGCGCTCGGAGGGGTGTTCAGGGAGAAAGACCCGCTGGTCACTCAGGGGCTCGAGCGCCTCAAATTCTCGCCTGACGACCTGCGAGCGCAGGCGGCAGTGGCTTCGGCCATCCGCATTCTCGAACAGCGTGAGGCGGCCTTTCCGATCCCACAGATCACCAAGACCGCGCTGGATCTCGGCCTCAGGGGTGTCACGGCTGAGAAGGTCGATGCACGCGTCGAGCAGCTGCTTGAGAGCGGAAACCTCATCCCGGGCCAGTCAAACCGGATCGATGGCGCGCTGACCCATGTCACGACGCCGCACGCCCTTGCGACCGAATCCCTGATCCTCGCCCAGATCGACAGGGGCAGGGGGGCTGCCACGCCGATCGTTGCGCCTGACGCTGCGGTCGAACGCATCAACGCCGTCTCCGGCGATAAGCAGCTCAACACGGGCCAGATGGCCGCTGCCGTGCTCGGGCTCTCGTCCAGCGACCGGATCGTTGCCGTGCAAGGGGTCGCGGGAGCGGGCAAATCGACCATGATCGCGGCCGTGGCCCGGGTTGCCGAGCAGGAAGGTCACAAGGTTTTGGGCCTCGCCTTCCAGAACAAGATGGTTGGCGACCTCAGGGACGGTGCCGGGATCGAAGCACAGACCGTGTCGTCCTTCGTGAATGCCTATGCCAAGGCAGCCCTCGCAGGGCGGGGCGAAGCATACGAAGCCGCGCGCGGCGCGCTCAAGGGTGCCGTGCTGGTGCTCGATGAAGCCTCAATGGTCGGCAGCGAGCCGATGAAGCATCTGGTCGGCATCGCCAATGCGCTCGGCGTCGAGAAGCTCATCATGATCGGCGACCGCCAACAACTCTCCTCGATCGATATGGGCAAGGCTTTCGCGATGGCTCAGGCCGGGGGGATCGCGATGGTCCGCATGGACGAGAACCTGCGCCAGCGCACCGACCAGCTGCGCACGATCGCAGCGCTCGCAAACCGCGGGGAAGTGCGCGGGGCGATGGAAGTGCTCGGCGACAAGCTGCAGGCCAGCCCCGATCACATCAAATCGGCAGCGGACCAGTGGCTAAGCCTTCCCAAGGATGAGCGCGACAGAACGATGGTGTTCGCCTCCGGACGGGACGCGCGCGCAGAGCTCAACCAGCGCATCCAGGAAGGACTGCGCTCCGATGGCACCCTCGGCAAGGATGGCATCACACTCAGCGTTCTGGAGCGGGTGAACACGGAACGCGAGGAGCTGCGCTACCATCAGACCTACAGGGCGGGGCAGACACTCGAGGTCGCTCGCGCGGTCTCGGAAATAGGGCTGCGGCGCGGCACCTACGAGGTGCTGGGCGTCGACGCCAAGGGCCGTGTCGAGCTGAAGATCGGGAACCGCACAGTGCGGTTCGACCCGCAGAAGATCGACCCCAACGACAAACGCGATGCGCTCGGCCTCACCCAGCGCAGCGAGATCAAGCTCCACGAAAACGACCAGATCCGCTGGACGGCGAACGACAAGGAGCGGGGGCTCTACAATGCCTCGCTCGCGCAGGTCACGGGGGTGAGCAAGGACGGCATCAGTGTGAAAACCGCGGATGATCAGACGGTGCATCTGAAGCAGGGCGACCCCATGCTGGAGCGCCTGGGTCTGGCATATGCAATCAACATGCACATGGCGCAGGGCGTGACCACCGACAAGGGCATCGCGGTGATGAGCGGTTCGGAAAGCAACCTGTCGAACCAGCGCCTGTTCAACGTCACCGTCACCCGCGTGCGGGACGATCTGACACTCCACACCGATAATAAGGATCGCCTGATAAGCGCGATCGAGCGCAACGAGGGCAACAAGACCAGTGCGCTCGAGACGATCGGGCGCCTCGAGATCGATACGCCGCGCGACAGCGGGGCCGGGCAGGGCAAGTCGGACAAGACCTTCAACCCAGAAGTGCCCGCCGACCTTGTGAAGCCAGACAGCATGGACCTCGGCAAACATCGCGTCGCGGTTGAGCCCCGCGTCCCGGACAAACCCTTCCCCGAAAAAGACATCAGCCTGGAGATCTGATCATGCAACCATCGGTCAATTACGATTACGTCGTCCACGGCAACCACATCCATTGGTGCAATGTCGAAGGCTACGGCATGGAGATGTGTCAGGAGCGGGCCATGGCAGAGCATATGGGCGAACCCGGCCAAGACCCCATCGCCGAAGCCTATCTTTCGGTAATGCTCGCCATGGCGATCACGCTCATGGCTGGCTTGCTGTGGGGGATGGAATGGCGCGCGCAGAAATCGGCTCGGAAGATGCCGTGCGCGACGGAGGAGTCTCAAGCTCTGGAAGTCGCCGCATGAGCGTGGCTGCCAATCCTATCGATCAGCGAACCCGCGCCATGTCAGGCCTTGCACACCGCATGAAATGCGCGCGGATATCGCTCGACCTCACGCAGGAGCAGCTTGCCGAACGCCTCGGGATCGCGCGCCAGACCCTCACAGGCTACGAAAAGGGCCATACAGACCCTCCCGTGAGCCTTCTGGCGCAATTCTGCGGAGACTACCACATTGACCCTCAGTGGCTTTTGCTGGGCGTTAGGCGTCGGCATGCGGCCGAAGATGGCGACTACGAACTCCGCGCACCTCAAACCGGAAAGGAGTCGCGCTGATGGGTATCGATGACCGCGACTACACAAAGGAACGATATTGGGAGCGGCAGGGCAAAAAGGCCCCCTCCAGGTGGAGTTTCAACAAGGCTGAGCGTGATGCGGCAAGAAACGCTGACGAGGTTCCGCGCGGAGGGGCGAGCTGGGTCGGTAAAGACACCGGTTTCGACCAGCACGACCGTATAGCGGCCGCAGGCTTCTCCCGAAAACGGAGCGAGCCCCGCGGACAGCACGGACGGCGTGTATCGCGTCAGCCGCGTCCAGATGTCTCTTCGTGGACCAGACGTTTCGCAGCATGGGCGATACCGCTCTTGTGCCTCGCTACCTACGCCATTCCGATGTTGGGTGATCTTCGGCGGGGAGGGTGGCTGCCCGACACTGAGCCCGGCCTCCCGTTCCCAGAAACCGGCAGCGTTAGCGTCGCAAGTGATCTCCCGATGAAAATTGTGCGCAGCCAACTCGCGGTGAGGACAAGCGATTCCAACGCCGTTGTTCAGCTAGTCCACCCTGAGACAGATCGCCATGTGATCTCCGTCTTCGTCGCGGCAAACAGCGAGATAACGATCCCCGCCCCCGTCGGGATCTGGCGCATGCGTGTGATCGAAGGACAAAAATGGCATGGAAATGCCAAGTTCTTCGGGCCCAACACCCAATACGAAACCGTCGCCGAGCTGATGGAGTTCGGGCACTCGCGCGGAAACGGCATCGACCTCCACCGGCGGATCGACGGTAACCTGAAGACACGACAAATGCTCGTGGGGCCAGAGCCGCTATGACGGAGCTCGGAATCCTCGCGATCATTGCCCTCGTGGTTTTCGTCGTCATGCTCATGGCCACCAAACGCGGCGTAGGCTCGCTGCCCGTCCGCGCGGCCCCGCTGATGACCAAACGCGAGCGCGTCGTGTGCGCCATGATCGAGCGGGCCGTGCCTCACGCGAGGGTGCATGCGCAGGTCTCAATGGGTGCAATCCTGCGGCCTGCGGCAGGGCTTGACCGATCGCGCTCGACCAGCGTGCGCAACCGATTTTCATCGAAACGGGTCGATTTCGTGCTCGAGGACCGGGCGAGCGGCGAAATCATCGCCATCGTCGAGCTCGACGACCGCACGCATAATCGTTCGGCCGACCGGCAACGGGACCGCATGACTTCGCGAGCGGGCTACCTCACTATCCGGCTCGGCCCGATCCGCCACACCTTCGCGTCGGTTCAGCAGGCCTTGGCGGGAGTTCTATGATGTCCGGAGACCGAGACTACTCCACCCGGCTGATTGCACTTTCAACAGCTTCGCTGAATGTCGATGAAGCACGCGCGCTCATAAGCCGGGACATCGATCAGGATTTTCTGTTCCTCGAGGGGCCATCCGGCGAGATGGAGCATTTCGAGGAAACAGCATCACTGCGGCTCGAGACATTCTTCGGGGAATCGCCTTCCGATCACGTGTTGAAGACCTGTACCAGCATACGGATCGATTTTCTCAATCCGAGCAGTCGCTACCTCGACCTGTTGGCGAACGGCATCAGGTTCCACGCCCTGAATGCCTGTTGCCACCTGGAGGAAGCCATGACCCAGCTCGAGATCGAGCCTTGCTGGTGGACCATCACATGCACGACCGGATGTGACCATTTTACGAGCTTTTATCGACGCACCATCATTATCCTCAACCATGACTGCGATGGAAATGAATTTGGCACCGGCGCTGTGCGCGGCAGGTTGTTCAATCCAGCCACCTTCGACCAGCTCGAGGATCTGATGGAGCAGAGCCTGCGAAAGGAAATCGAGCAGTGGAGGTTTGGGTGAAAGTCACAACCGTTCGGCCACCAATTGCGATTCTCAAGCCCCTGAGAATGCAGTATAACGTCGATCCAGAATGGATCGTCATGGGCGGCAATCTCAAGCCGGCGTGTGACTTCCGCATCGAACAAGAGGTGTACCCTTACGATCTGTCACGCAGCGCATCGACTGCCAGAACCAATCGGGGACCATCACACCCGACCAAACCAGCGAGGAAGGCCCCATGAGTTTGATCTCCATGTTTACGCGGTCAAGGATCTCTGAGGGCCCAAAACCTTCGCCGTTCGAGCCGGATCGCCCGCGGTCGCCGCAGCGCGCCTATAAGGACTATTCCACCCGCCTTGTCTCGGTTTCCTGGCACCAGCTGGACGACGAAGGTGCGGCTGCGCGCATCGCGAGCGATTTCAATAATGACTTCCTGTGGATCAGGGGGCCTGACGGCTTCCAGGGTTACTACCACAGGCCAGACGCCGTCCCCCTGAGGGAACTTGCCAACCCCAACTACGCTGACACGGCCTGGTTTCACGTGTTCCAGATCGATCTGCTGCGACCGGCCCACGACTACATCGACCTGCGTTCCGGCGGCCGTGACTATGCGATCCTGCTCGCAGAACAGCAATTCGAAGACGCCATGCGGTCCTTGGGGATCATGCCAAACTGGTGGACCATCTGCTGCTCGACCATGAACGACCATCCGATGAGCGCCTACCGCCGCTCGATCATGGTTCTGGGAAGAGACATTCACGGCAACGATGCGCCCTATGAGGACATTGTCGTCGCCCTCGCGAACCCGGAAACACTCGATCTTATCGAAGACGCGTTGGAGCACAGCCTGCGCGCAGAGATCGAATTCCAGACATTCGAGTGAACCCAAAGAAGGCCGGTGCGCGCGCCACAACCTACTGAAGAAACGACGAAACGATGAGCAACTGGAATTTCGAAGACATGGGCGATTTCGCCGACGATGCCGCCGCCGAGCGCTGGGCCAAGCGCAACGATATCGACCTGCGCGATATCCGCACAAGCGCCAGCGGGAAGGGAGTCCGGCTCGAGGTGCGCCGATCCTCGCTCGGCGACAGCCGTGCGCAGACCGATCTGCGCGACGGGCGCAGGACGGGATGGTAACTGGTAACTAGTATCAGGTAACACGGGAAGGGAAGCACAGTGACACACAGACATCTGATCATCGGCCTGCCGATCGCGGCGGTCGCAATCGGCGTCCCCGCAGCAGCACAAGCTGAGCCAGCCACCGATGTGGCAGCAAGCATGGCGAGCTACGCGCACGACACGGCGGGCGCGGACGCTGCGACACGCGCAGCTGAAAAGCAGGCGCGCTACCTGGCCCGCAAGGAAGCGAGGGAAGGGCCGGACTGCGACGACTGTGCCAATTGCGAGCCGTGCGAGGCATGCACGGAATGTGACGACGAGCCGGCAGAAACCGCAGGGAAGGGGGCTGACAGCCACGCGCATCGTAAAGGTTGATAACTTCCATGAGCGATGGATCGACGACGTCAGTTTCTCCGATGCGACTGGCTTTCTCACAGGGCTTAGCGTTGGACAACTTCGCGCCGTTGGGGTGCAACTGGCCTCTCAGCACGTACCATCCGACTATGCCTGGCGACGGCGGTTCGGGATTGATGACATGCCGAACCGCGCGGTCGCATCTACGCCCCGCCCGGAGATTCAACCAGCGAACGTGTCCGCCGAACCAGAGGCCGAACTCGAAACTAGGTCCGAAACACTGAGCGAAGCTGTGACGGTTCCCCCAGAAGGTCAGGACGGCGTGCCACTCGCGGAGCCGGCACCAGCGACCGATTCCCGACCAGAGCCGCAAGATCAAAGCGCAACGGATCAGGAGGAGGTGGAACCGGCTCCAAACCCTAGGAAGCACGGCGCCAAAGCGAGCGTGCTCGTTACAGTGATCGAGGGCATTTCCGAGCGCATTCTACCTGACGGGCGAATTGCCTTCCTTGTCCAACCCGGCACCCCCGCGGACGAGCAGCTGACTGGCGTCTGCAAAGGCCGGGTGATCTGGAACCCACGCTTTCGCAACTGGCTGTGCAGTGCAGAGCGGGCAGAAGAGATTCGCCATGCCCTGGGCACGCAGCCAGCAGGAGAACGCACATGAACATGGCAGCCGGGATCGGCAGCGCTCAGTGTCCGAAATGCCGCCGCTCAATCGGCCATTGGACTGAGCTGAGACTGACACACGTCTGTGCGTCGTGCGGCGCGCCGCTCATCCGCTTGAGGGCAAGCCGGAAGCTCAGACTCTATCGGATCATCCCGGTGGCGGAAATGGTTCGGATCGCCGGTTCGCTGGTGACCGTGGCCGCGATCATCTCGGCCGCCGCAATACCAGGCGGCATACGGGCAGCCATATTCATGGTGGCCACCGCTTTGCTCGCTTTCGGTGCCGCCGACGTCATTCAGGAAGCCTTCGCCATGCGGGCTCGCGGGCCAATGAGCAATGTCATTATTGACCGTCCAAAAACAACGATTTGGAAGACTGTCGCGCGACTTACCATCGGGTTGATCTGCCTCATGGTGGGCATCGTCGGCTTTGTGGTCTGGGCGAGCGTCACAACCGAGATGTGATAGATAGAGTGTATTGTTAGGCTTTGTCAGGATCCATTTGAACGCGTCCAAGATCTAATTTATCTTGAAACAGATGCCCTGAAGCGAATCAAAAATCCCAGATTGATAATAAACATTATGTAAAATACAGGGCGAGCCGGCCAGCTAATTCGCCGCGCTTTATCCCACACAGCCGCCTTTTTCGTCCGTCAGCATCTTATGGTGGGTCGGCCATCCCAAGCCTTGACCAAAGGCATTGACCCAATGGGCGACGGACTAACACGCTGAGCCCTTCCTTTGATCCGCCATGTGGAACAAGTTGCGCATCAAGTGCTCTTGACTCTCATTCGCAATAAAGGCACCCGGTGTATGGTCAGCTCCATGCAAATCGGGAAATCACATGCAACTGCTCCGTTCGTCCGCCCTCGCCATCTGCACTGCCACCATGGCTGGAGGTAGCCCGGTTTGGGCAGATGTCATTGTAGAGGACGTAGCTGCCGCTGAAAGCCAGCAGCAAACAGGGCGTATCACCGTCACCGCTACCCGGACGCCAGTGTTGCAGGAAGAAGCTCCGGCAACCGTTACGGTGATCACGGACCAGGAGATCGCCGACCAGCTGGCGACCGACATCAAGGATCTCGTGCGCTTTGAACCCGGCGTTAGCGTCCGCCGCGCCCCGGCCCGCTTTGGCGCAGCGCAAACTTCCACCGGCCGCGCCCGCAATGAAGATTTCGTCATCCGCGGGATCGGCGGGAACCGGGTGCTGATCCAGGTCGATGGCATCCGCTCCCCGCAAGGCTTCAGCTTTGGCGCGCAGGATGTCGGGCGCGGAGGCTCTACCGATGTGAGCCTCGTCAAGCAGGTTGAAATCCTGCGCGGCCCAGCCTCGGCGCTGTATGGCAGCGATGGTCTGGCGGGCGCGGTCAGCTTCGTGACGTCCGATCCGGTCGACATCATCGCGGGCGCGGATGTTGGCGGCTTTGTCACTTCGCTTTATTCCAGCGCCGATAATGAATTCGCGCAAACCGCTGCGCTGGCCGGGCAAACTGGCAATCTATCCGCAATGGTCGCCTACACCCGCCGCGATTTCAGCGAGCTTGAAAATCAGGGTACCGTCGAGGGCACCGGCCCGCTGCGCACCGCGCCCAACCCGCAGGACGGCACAAGCAACGCCGTGCTCGGCAAACTGGTGTGGGACAATGGCCCGCACCGCATCCGCCTGACGGGCGAGTATCTCGACACCGCGGTCGCTTCCAATGTGCTGACCGGGCTTGGGCCGGTGCGCCTGTTTGGCCCTGCCCCGGTGTGGAACGTCGATGCCCTGACCGCCCGTGACACCACAAGCCGCGTTCGCGGATCGGTCGATTGGACGTTTGAGGGGCAGAAGGGCGAGGCTATTGAATACGCCTTCCTCGCCGCCTATTGGCAGCAGGGCGAGGACGAGCAATTCGCGTTCGAGGAACGCACACCGCTCGGCACGACACCCGCTCCCGATCGGGAACGCCGCAACACTTTCGACAACCGGGTCTACGGTGTGGTTGGCGAACTGCGCTCCGCATTCGATCTGGGGGGGCTTACCAACCGGATTGCCATAGGCGGGGATGTAAGCTGGACCCGGCAGGAAGGCGTGCGCGGTGGTACCGTCCCGCCCCGCGGCGAGGTATTCCCGACCCGTGCTTTCCCGGTCACCGATTTCACGCTGGGCGGGGTGTTTCTCGCCAACGAAATCAGCATCGCGGACGGAGCGGTGACGCTGTTTCCGGCGCTGCGGTTCGATTTTTATGACTTGAACCCGACCGACGATCCGCTGCTGCCCACGTTCACCGCCACCGGCCAGAGCGGCAATCGCCTTTCGCCCAAGCTGGGGGTGACAGTAAAGCTGGCCCCAGACGTCATCCTGTTTGGCAACTACGCACAGGGCTTTCTGGCCCCGACGCCAAGTCAGGTGAACAACTTCTTCGAAAACTTCGCCCAGGGCTACACTTCGGTCGCCAATCCCGATCTGCGCCCCGAAACCAGCGAAAGCTGGGAGCTGGGCGCGCGCTATGTGGGTGACATCTTCTCGTTGCAAGTGGTGGGCTTCAAGGGCGATTACAATAACTTCATCAGCCAGCAGATCGTGGATGGCAGCTTCACCCCGCAGGATCCCGCGGTGTTCCAATTTGTCAATTTCGATCAGGTCCGCATCGAAGGGTTGGAAGCCAAAGCCGAGATGCGGCTCGGCAGCGGCATCAACGCACGTTTCGCCCTTGCCTATGCCGACGGCGATACCATCGATCCGGCGGGTGCGCGCGTCCCGCTTGATACCATTGATCCGTTCAATCTGGTCGCAGGCCTCGGTTACCGCGCGCCATCCGGCCGTTTCGGCGGCGAACTTATCCTGACGCAAAACGCCCGCAAGGAAAGAGGAGAGCTGGAGCGCAGCGCAACCGGCGCCGATCTGTTCGTGCGGCCTGATGCCTCGACCATCCTTGATCTGACCGTTTTCCTCGCCGTGACTGACGCGCTGAAGCTGCGCGCCGGATTGTTCAATCTGACGGACGAAAAATACGCTTTGTGGTCCGATGTGCGCGGGCTGGGCGTGAACAGCGCCGGCATTGCCGATGCCTTCACCCGCCCCGGCCGCAACGTCAGCCTGTCGGCCAGCTACCGCTTTTGACACCCCCTGAACCACGACCTTGGAGGACACCATGACCCGACTGACAAAGACCCTGCTTGCAACCGGCCTTGCTGCCCTGGCGCTGGCCGCCGTGCCCGCGCCGGCGCTCGCCGACGGCCCAATTGTCCAGAGCGCTGAGGCGGCCAAATCCGCCTTCGAGGAGGATCGCAAGACCATCCTCGCCATGGCGGGCGACTTCAAGGTTACGTTCGACATGCAGGAATCAACCCCCTGGATGGAAGGCTACACGCCGCTGGAGCGGAAAATTTCGGGCGGCTATGAAAGCATTCGCGTAATTGAGGATACTGGGACCCGCATCGTCCTCCAGCACTTGTTAGTCACTGGCGGCGAGGCCAACCCCTATGTGGTCAAGCACTGGCGGCAGGACTGGGAATATCAGCCCGCCCGCATTCTCGTGTTCAAGGGCGGCGATGCTTGGGAATGGCAGGCGGTCCCGGACAAGATGCGTGCCGGACGCTGGTCGCAGACCGTCTGGCAGACCGATGACAGCCCGCGCTATGCCGGTTGGGGCGAGTGGGAGGTGACGCAGGGCGTTCGCCGCTGGCGATCAAACTGGACGGCACGCCCCCTCGCACGGCGCGATGCCATCAGGGGTCCTGTCTATGATCACTACATGGGCATCAACCGCCACCAGCTGACTCCGAAGGGCTGGATCCATTGGCAGGACAACACCAAAATGATGACGCCGAAGGAGGGCGGCGAAGCCAAGCCGGTGGTGCAGGAGTACGTCCTCAATACCTACGAGCGCTTCAATGGATACAACGTGGCAGCGGCCGAGAACTATTGGGAGCGCACCAAAGGATACTGGCAAGCGGTGCGCGGCAAATGGGACGAAGTCGCTGAGGCAAACGGCGGTATCCGTATAGCGCAGGAGCCCCAGGCCGGAACTGTTATCGCCGGAGAGCTGATGGCGCTTGCTGATGAGATCAAGGAAGGCAAGGAAACCACTGAAGCAGCCTCAGCCAAAGCTCTGGCGCTGATTGAGGAAGGCACTTCCCGCAAGGGCGGCTAAAGCTGTCTCTTGCCCCTGTCGGCGGGGGGTAGTGTCCTCGCTCCCCGCCGACTTTCCTGTAGGAGGGTCGCCATACACCACCTCCCAATGCAGGCGGCGGCTTGCGCGGCTGCTGCAGCGCTGGTGGACTGCTCCGTATCGTTCGCGCACGCCCTTCGATCAGCGCGGATCGTACTCCGGAAAATTCAGAAAGTGCAGTCGCCCACAATTTGACTGGCCTCGCCGCGCTGATGTGAGACATAGTATCCTCTATGGATAACGCCTGGATCGACAATATCGGCGCCGCCAGCGGGGGCAAGACCGAGCATGCGCCTGCCACTCGCGACGCCTCGACCTACTGGCAGTCGAGCGGCAGCAATCCGCATGAGGTGAGCTATGATGCCGAGCTTCCGGCAGGCCTGCACCTTGGGTGCGGCGTAACTTCCGGCATCGTCAGCGTCGCGCAGTTCGGGACGTTTGACACGCGCGGAGCCGCAGCCACGCTGGTGATATGCACCGCGCCTGCGCGCTTGACGACCCGCCTGCAACCGGGCGCATTTCATTCGGCCGGCCTGTCGCTCGCTGCACCTCCGACAGAAGATTTCGCGCTGCTCGCCGCCTTTGCACATCAACGGGGGGACAGCTGCGTGACCCTGGAAGGCATTCCGCTGTCGGTCGTCACACGCCTCGCCACCCCGATTGATCCGTGGTTTCAGGGGGCTGCAAGGGCGATAGTGCGCGAGGCACGGGCAATCGAGCTGCTCGCGGTGTTCGAGATGGCGCTTTGCGGACGCTCAGCACAGGAGCCCAATCTTTCACGCGTGCACGATCTCGCAATGAAGGCCCGCGCAGTCATCGAGGCAGAGCACGCTGCGCCCCCTGCCCTTGCCTGTCTTGCTGCAAGGCTTGGCTGCAGCCCGCGAACCTTGACCGAGGCGTTTCGCGCGACCTTCGCGCAGTCGATCGGAGCTTATCTCACCCGCTTTCGCCTCGACCAGGCCCAGCGTCTGATGCGCGGCGGGATGCGTTCGACCGAGGCAGCCTACCGGGTCGGCTACTCACCCGCCCACTTCGCGACCGCCTTCAAGCAACAGTTCGGCGTCTCGCCCAGCCAATGGCGGGAAGGCATTGCCGGACAGCGAAACAGATTGCCTGCCACCGCAAGCAACAGCAATTGATGAGATGTTGTAACGCCGATACCTGCGAATTGTTCTCAATTTGCAGGGGGTGCCATGACGATTACACATTGGCTGGCCGGGGCCGCGCTGGCAGGAGCGCCGGTGGCAGCAGCAGCGCAGATTCAGAACAGCGCCCAGCCCGAGCCCGAGACCGCCGAAGACGGGATCATCGTCACCGCCACCCGCGCGCCCGCCCTCCTGTCCGATACTCCAGTGGCCGCGACAGTGCTCGATGAAGACTTCATCCGCGACGCCCGGATCGATAGCCTGCGGCAGATCGACGACTTTGTACCCAATGTGCAGTTCAACCAAACCGGGCAGGTCGGCGGCACCTTCGTCACCATCCGCGGGCTCGAGTCCAACCCCTTCATCGTCAACCGCGCGGCGGTCTATGTCGATGGCATCCCCTTTCGCGAGCTGCGCGAACAGACGCTAGGCAATGTCGAGCAGATCGAGGTGCTGCGCGGCCCGCAGGGCACGCTCTACGGGGCCAACACCGAAAGCGGCCTGATCGTCATCCGCACCAGGCAGCCGAGCGATTCCTTCGAAGGCGAGGTCACCGGATCGGGGTTCGGATTCGGCAACGGCATCGGGGGCGATGTGCGCCTGTCACTGGGCGGGCCGCTGATCGCAGATGAGCTCACCGCCTCGCTGGTGGCGAGCTATTCCCACGCGGATTCCTTCGTGCGTAACATCGCCTCCTCAATCGGGGAAGAAGGCCAATTGAGCGAGGCTTTCGTGCAGGGCAAGCTGCGCTGGACGCCGTCAGCCGCCGTCACGCTCGACGTGATAGCACAAGCCTCGCAGCTGCGCGCACCGGGGCTGTACGAACAAGAGTTCCTGCCGATCGACCGCGCGGTCTATGATCGCAATTATGCCGCAGCGTTCAACGGGGGGCGGCGAGCGGGCCGGTTCACGTTGATCAACGACGCGCCAAAGCGCACGGCGGAAGATGAAGTACTGCTGGCAGCCAATCTCAATCTCGATTTCGGCGGGGCGGTGTTCGATTTCAATGCATCGTGGCGCGATCTTCAGGGCGATTCTCAAGGGACCGACCTTGATCTTACGGCCCTGCCCGGGGCGGCGGGGGCCAATTCGGACGATGACACCTTCTGGAACTTCGAAGCGCGGCTTGCCTCGCCCACCGGGGCCCGTATCAACTGGCTGGTCGGGCTGAACCATTACCGCAGCCGCGAGGGACAGGTGCTGGCAAGCTTGCTGGGTCCGGGCGGGCTCGATGATTTCGCCCCCGCCCCGCTCCAGACCGCGCGCGCCCGCGACTATGCCGTGTTCGGCCAGATCACGGTGCCGCTGGCCGACACAGTGCGTTTCACCGCAGGCGGGCGCTACGAACGGGCCGAGCGGGACAAGCAACAGGAAGCCGGCACGCTCGATCTCGGGCCGTTCGGGCAATTCCAGTTCGCTGCCGAAGACCTCACGCAATCCTTCGAGCAGTTCCTGCCAAAGGCGACGCTAGACTGGCGCCCGGCCGAACCGCTACTGCTTTATGCCACGGCAGCCAAGGGCTGGATCCCAGGCGGCTTCAATCTGGGCGCGGCCACCAGCGAAGTGACCCGCGATTTCAGCCGTTACGGCGCCGAAACGCTATGGAGCTACGAAGTCGGTGCGAAGCTGACTCTGCTGGGCGGGCGATTGCTCGCGTCAGGCGCAATGTTCCAGATCGATGCCGACAATTGGCAGGAATTCAACGTGCTGGTCAACGATCAGGGCCAGGCCATCTCGACCAACCTGATCACATCGGACGCCAACATCCGCAGCCGCGGTTTCGAACTCGAAGTTTCCGGCCGCCCGGCCCCAACGCTCGAATTGGCAGCCTCGGTCGGCTATGTCGACAGCATCTATACCAATTACGTCTTCTCCGCCGCGCAGGACTTTACCGGCAACAGGGTGCGTCTAGTGCCCGAATTTGACGCCTCGTTGTCGGCATCCTGGAGGCCATGGAAGGGCCTCTTCGTGCGCGGGGAAATCGCCGCCTCGGGCAACACGCCGCTCAATTCCGAGAACACCGTGTTTCAGGACGCCGTGGTCCTGCTTGGCGCGCAAGTGGGCTGGGAGACAGAGCACTGGTCGCTGCGGCTCTATGCCGAGAACATCACCGATCAGCTGGTGTTTAACAGCGCAGCGTTCTCGAACTTCGCCTTCGGCAACGACGGTACCTCTTATGCAGGCGTCGCCCCGCTGCGTGTGGTGGGGGTGCAGCTGAGCTACAAGTGGTGACCCGAGCTGCCGGGAACCGTGAGTCTGGATAGCTGCAGCTGAGGGAACGTGGGTCATTTCAGGATTTGCGGAATGCCTGCGGTCACGAAAAGCACCCTTTGGGCAATGCGCGCCACGCATTGGTTGAGCCTGCCAGCATGATCGCGAAAGGCGCGCGCCATTGCATTGTCCGGGACAATACCCTGTCCCACTTCATTGCTAACCAGATACAAAGGGTGCAGGCGCGGCTGTTGCAAGACAGCGGCAAGGTCGTCGATTGCACCATCGATATCGCACTCATAATGCATCAGATTGCCGAGCCAGACCGTGAGGCAATCTACAAGTGCGGTGCCTGTCACGGCTTGCTCACTCGCCAAAACCTGCGGCAGGTCGATGGGTGCTTCCACAAGAGTCCAGCGCTCGCCCCGGTCGGCTTTGTGCCGAGCGATCCGGTCAGCCATTTCCGCGTCGAAAACTTCAGCTGTGGCGACAAACGTGAGTGGGCCAGCCTCGGCCTCCGCCATCTCCTGCGCGATGCGGCTTTTGCCTGATCGCGCACCGCCCAGAACCAGAACCACTGTCATTTTGAAATTTCCTGCTTGCGAAAATCTGGCTCGGAGTTCATCTCGCACTTGCAACTGGTGCTCCGCAAGGGGCTTAAAAGGGAACCCGGGACATTGTCGCACGCCGCTTTCGGCTGCGACATTCAGGCCGGGGCTGTGCCCGCAACTGTGACCGGGGAGTTCCTGCCCCACTATGCCACTGGTCCAATCATTCGGGCTGGGAAGGCGGGGCGGGAGACGATGATCCGGGAGCCAGGAGACCTGCCTGCTGCGGTCGATCCTTTGTGTGGACGGGTCCATCCACATGATCGGAGCAATGCCTCCGCGTGACGACATGAGCGAAGGTGGGGTCGGCCCGATTGCGGGCCCGCGTCATGGCGCGCCGTGTTGGCCGGCGCCCGCCTTCTGTGTGTGACGACAGGAGGTAATATTGACACGTTTGAACTCTTTCCGTTTTTCCAAAACGTTGCTTTTCGCTGGATCTGCATTGGGCCTGACAGCAGTTCCCTTGCCAGCGGCGGCGCAGGACGTCCTTATCGAGGACGCAGGCGTGCCTGCCCCGGAAATCATCGTCACGGCTGCCAACCGAACCGAAACATCAATCGACAAGGTAGGCCAATCCGTCAGCGTGGTGGACCTTGCCGAAATCGAACGGCGCCAGACCCAGAACGTTGCCGACATCCTGCGCACCCTGCCCGGCGTCACAATCGCGCGCAATGGCAGCATTGGCGGCAATACCTCAGTGTTCATTCGCGGTGCGGAGAGCGATCAGACCGTGGCGCTGATCGACGGGGTGAAGCTCAATGATCCCTCCTCGCCCGGCGGCGGCTTCAATTTCGGCAACCTGATGACCGGCAACATTGAACGCATCGAAGTGCTGCGCGGTTCGCAATCGGTGCTGTGGGGCAGCCAGGCGATCGCAGGCGTGGTCAACATGGTGACCCGCCAACCCACTGAGGAATTGCGGGTCAATGCTCGCGGTGAATATGGCTTTCGCGACACGGTGAATCTGGTGGCGAATGCCTCAGGCAAGGCCGGGCCAATCTCGGCCAGCGTGGGCGCAGGGTGGTTCCGGTCGGACGGCATTTCAAACTTTGCCGAAAGCCGCGGCGGGCGCGAACGCGACGGCTACGAAAACATCGGTGCCAATGCCAATTTCAATCTGGCACTGACCGACACGGTCTCGGTGGATGCGCGAGGATGGTATTCGCGCGGGACCTTCAACATCGATGGCTTCCCGCCGCCGCGCTTTGCCTTTGCCGACGTGAATGAGGAGAGCGAAACCCGCGAACTCGTCGGCTACACAGGGCTCAATGCTTCACTGTTCGGCGGACGGTTTCGCAACCGTATCGGCTTTGCGCTGACCGACACCGATCGCCGCAACACCGCGCTGGATGGCGCGCCATCGGAAACCTTCCGCGGAGAAGGGCGCAACGAGCGGCTCGAATACCAAGGGATCGTCGACATCACCAAGGGCTGGCAGGCCACCTTTGGTCTTGAACGGGAAATCTCGACCTTCTCGTCCAGCAGTTTCGGGGCGCCGGCCAGCCTTGGGCGCGCGCGGATATACAGCGGCTATGCTCAGGTCGTTGGCACGATCGCAGAAGGTTTCACCGTCACAGGCGGGGTGCGCCACGATGATCATGATCGGTTCGGCGGAGAGACCACCTTCGGCGCCAATGCGGTTTACAATGTGGCAGCCACTGGCACGACCTTCCGCGCCAGCTATGCAGAAGGCTTCAAGGTGCCTTCTCTGTTCCAGCTGCTGAGCAATTTCGGCAATACCACGCTTGATCCGGAACGCTCGCAGGGCTGGGATGCCGGGATCACGCAGGAATTCGTGGATGGGCGATTGACGCTGTCAGCTACCTATTTCGAGCGGGATAGCGAAGATCTCATCCTGTTCATTTCCTGCCCGCTTCCACGCACCGGCATCTGCACCAACCGCCCATCGGGCACTTATGACAATATCGGCCTGGCCACCGCGCGCGGCGCGGAGTTTGCCGTTACGCTGAAGCCCGTCGATGCCTTGCAGGTGCAGTTCAGCCATGGCTATGTCGATACGCGCAACCGCACAGTAGGCTCGGCCAATTTCGACCGCCGCCTGCCGCGCCGTCCGGAAAACTCGTCGAGCCTGCTGGTTGATTACATCTGGTCTTTCGGCCTCGAGACGGGGTTCACCGTCACCAATGTGAGCGAGGCGTTCGACAATGCTTCCAATTCCACTCGCCTGCCTGGCTACGTTCTTGCTGATTTGCGTGCAATGATGCCCATAGGACAAAATCTTGAGCTGACGGCACGGATCGAAAATCTGTTCGACGAGCAATATGAGACCGTGTTCCGGTTCGGGCAGATGCCGCGCGCGGGCTTCGTCGGCGTGCGGTTGAAGATCTAGCCGCCGATGACTGACCAGCTGCACGCCAAGATTGCTCCCTTCGCTGTCCATGGCGGGCGGATCGATTTGGCGCGCGCGCTGTTCGGCGGCCCGGATTGGCTGGATCTGTCGACCGGCATCAGCCCTTGGGCCTTTCCGGTCGATATTCCTCGGGAGGCCTTGACCCGCCTCCCCTCACCCGATGATTTGGCGCTGCTGGAGACCCGTGCAGCCGAGTGCTTCGGCAGCGATCCGGCAGCGACGATGGCGGTGCCCGGCAGCGACCTCGGTCTGCGTCTGATCGGTCAAATGCTGAACGCGCAGCGCCCCGCAGCAGTGGTCCCCGGTTATAGCGGCCACTCAGCGATGTGGCCGAACCCCTGCCAGGCGCTGGCAAGCGATCCCGACGAGCTGATGGCAGCAGCTGCAACTTGCGATGCGATGGTGCTCGCCCGCCCCGGCAATCCTGGCGGAGAGATCATTGCCGAGCACATACTGCAAACCATCGCCGAAAGGCTCGCCGCCCGGCGAGGGTGGCTGATTGTCGACGAGGCTTTTGCCGATGCTGATCCAGAAATCAGCCTGGCTGCGCGCGGATGGCCCAACCTTATAATTTTGCGCTCATTCGGAAAGTTTGCCGGGTTGGCGGGTCTGCGGTTAGGCTTTGTTATTGTCCCGCCCGCCATCACAGCACTCTTGCGCCGCCTCCTTGGCGATTGGCCGATCGCGGGGCCTGCCATCGCAGCTGGGATTTCGTTCTACCGCAACACTTCGTGGCAATCGTCACAGCGGCGGCGGCTTGCTGAAAGCGGCGAGCGCCTTGATCGTGTGCTCTCCGGTGCCGGGCTGGCGATCACCGCAAGCACGCCTTTTTTCCGCACTTGCGTGGCCACCAACGGTTGGGGCCTGTTTGAACATTTGGCTCGGCACGCGATCCTGACCCGTCCGTTTGCCGATGATCCGTTGCGGCTGCGCATCGGACTAACTCAAGATGCGATCACAACCCGGCACTTGGCGCACGCGCTTGCCGAATGGAGCCATTCATGACCGACGACACCCCAGACTATACCCGCCACAATGAACGCATGAAGCGCGTGCAGGCCGCGCGCGAGCGGATGCAGGCGCGCCGGACGCTCGAACGCGGGCTGCTGATCGTCCACACCGGCAACGGCAAGGGCAAGTCCAGCTCTGCCTTCGGCATGGTGGTCCGCAGCCTTGGCTGGGGGATGAAGGTAGGGATCGTGCAATATGTCAAAGGCAAGTGGGAAACCGGCGAGCGCAATTTCTTCGAGGCCAATCCCGATCTGGTGACTTATGAAGTGATGGGCGAAGGCTTCACCTGGGACACGCAGGACCGCGCCCTCGATATCGCGGCCGCGCGTGCGGCATGGGAGCGCTCAAAGGAACTGATCCTCGATCCGGCCTATGATTTCGTGGTTCTCGACGAACTGAACATCGTGATGCGCGACGATACCTTGCCGGCGGACGATGTGATCGCCTTCCTCAAGGACCGTCCGCTGACCAAGCATATCTGCATCACCGGGCGCAGCGCCAAGCCGGAGTTGCTGGAGTTGGCCGATCTGGTGACCGAATTTGCCGAAGTGAAGCATCCCTTCAAGGCCGGCTTCAAGGCGCAAAAAGGCGTCGAATATTGACCTGGCTGCGCGCCCTCTGCGGCCTGTGGGCTGCCTTGGCGCTGGCCCTCAGCCAGCTTGTCGCCCATCCGCTGGCGGCTGCGCCTCGGCGGATTGTTTCGATCAACCCCTGCATTGATGCGGTGCTGGTTGAGGTGGCGGGCCCAAAACAGATTCTGGCGATCAGTCATTATTCCCAAGACGCGCGAGCAACATCGATCCCGTTGGCAACGGCCCGCCGCTTTGCCGCGACGTCGGGAACTGCCGAAGAAGTCATCGCCCTACGGCCCGGTATCGTGCTGGCGGGCGCGCATGTCTCGCCCTCGACACTTGCGGCGCTCAAGCGTCTGAAAGTGCCCGTGCAGACTTTCACGGTGCCTGAAAGCGTCGCCGAATCCATCGCGCAGGTTAGGGCCATTGCCGTCGCTGCGGGTCAGCCTGCGCGCGGTGAAGCGCTGGTGCGGCGGATCGAACTGGCTATTGCCCGCGCGCAGGCTAGGGCGCGAGGGCGCGGCGCTCCAGTTCCGGCGCTGATCTGGCAAGGCAGCGGATTGGTGCCGGGTGAGAGCACGCTTGCCAACGAACTGCTCAGCCTTGCCGGATTTCGCAACCTGAGCGCGCAATATGGCCTCAAGCGCTGGGATGTCCTCCCGCTGGAACATCTTGCCGCCCGCCCTCCGCGCGTGCTGCTGAGCGATGGGACCGCGGGCGACCGCATGACCGGTCACAGGGTGCTGCGCCGGTTCGATGACAGGATGGTTCGCGCTCAGTTCGACGAGCGGCTGCTGAGCTGTGCAGGTCCGGTGATGATCCGGGCGCTGGATCGCCTTTCAGAGGTGAGGGCCAGCCTGTGAAAGCGCAGCGGTTCCCCTTGCTCGTTCCCGCGCTGTTGGTCGCGCTTGTGCTTGTCTCTGGCCTGTCGATCTTGGCGGGCAAGGTTTGGATTGCTCCTGCCGAGGTCTTCGCAGGCGACGATCGCTGGCCCATTATCGTCGAATTGCGCCTGCCGCGTGTCGTGCTCGCACTGCTGATCGGCGGTGGGCTCGGTATGGCAGGTGCGGCCATGCAAGGCTATCTGCGCAACCCGCTGGCTGATCCAGGCCTGTTTGGCGTCTCGGCAACCGCGGCCTTGGGCGCAGTGATCTCGATCTTCTTCGGGCTTGCGGCCACTCCGCTGGTGCTGTCGGGCTTCGCTTTGGCGGGAGCGGCACTGGCGGTGCTGTTCTTGTCACTGATCGCCGGGCAAAGCGGCAGCGTGATTGTGTTCACGCTCGCCGGGGTTGTGATCTCCTCGCTGGCAGGCGCATTGACCGCGCTGGTCATCAGTCTCGCTCCAACGCCTTTTGCGACCGGCCAGATCGTCAACTGGCTGATGGGCGCGCTGACCGATCGCAGCTGGGACGAGGTGACACTGGCCGCGCCGCTCATCGTGCTGGGGATGATCGTGATCGCCAGCGCGGGCCGAGCGCTCGATGCCCTGACCCTTGGCGAGGCGGCGGCGCGCACGCTGGGGATCCGCCCCGCCGTGTTGCAAGCCCAGATCGTCATCGGCGTCAGCCTTGTGGTGGGCGCAAGCGTTGCGTCCTCCGGGATCATCGGCTTCGTCGGCTTGATCGTACCGCATCTCGTGCGCCCGCTCACCAACCGGCGACCAAGCGCGGTGCTCGTTCCATCGGCTCTGGCGGGGGCCTTGTTGCTGCTGGTGGCGGATAGCGCCGTGCGCGCAGCACCGACGGTAAGCGAGTTGCGGCTCGGCATCGCGATGTCGCTTCTGGGCGCGCCGTTCTTCCTCGCGCTGCTCCTCAAGATGCGGCGGCAGATCGGATGACGGCGGTGCTGGAAGCGCGCGGAGTGTCGCTACGCCTCGGCGCAGGCCCGACGCGCAAGGCGGTGCTGACGGACGCCAGCCTCGTCCTTCGCCGGGGTGAGATCACTGCGATCATCGGCCCGAACGGAGCTGGCAAATCAAGCCTGCTGGCATGCCTTGCCGGACTGCGCGCACCCGACAGCGGAGCCGTGACGCTTGGCGATAGGCCACTCGAGCGCATTTCTGCGCGCGAGCGCGGGCAGCGGATCGGCTTTCTTCCGCAGGTTGCCGAGGTCAACTGGGACGTTGATGTCGCCACCCTCGTCAGTCTCGGCCGCCTGCCCCATCAGGGCCGCTGGGGCCAGAGCGCAGCCGATGAAGAAGCGATTTCGCATGCTTTGGAAGCGACCGATACTGCACGGTTCGCTAACCGGGTCGTAGGCACCCTTTCGGGCGGTGAGCGAGCGCGGGTGCTCCTAGCGCGGGTGCTGGCCGGCGAGCCCGAATTTCTGTTGGCGGACGAGCCGCTCGCCAACCTCGATCCGCGCCACCAGTTCGATAGCCTCGCCCTGATGCGACAGGTGGCGACACGCGGCGCGGGCGTGGTGCTGGTCCTGCATGATCTGGCGCATGCCATGCGGGTGGCCGACCGCGTAGTGATGATGGACGGCGGGCACATTGTCGCCGACGGCGAGCCTGCTACCGTGCTGACGCCACAGCGCATCGCCGCCGTATATGGCGTGGCGATCAACGCCGTGACCCTTGCAGATGGCGTGCCCGGTCTGGTGCTGAGCGGGCCATGCTGACGAGCGGTGCGCTGATGCTGCCTGCCGCTTTGCTGGCAGAGTGGGCTTTAGGCTTCCCGCGCTGGCTTTTGACGCGAGTTGGCCATCCGGTCATGTGGATAGGGGCGCTGATCGGCGCGCTGGACCGCCGCTGGAACCGCGGTTCGCCGTACCGTCAGCGGATCATGGGTGCTGCCATGCTCGCGCTGTTGGTGGGGGCCAGCGCCGTCGTTGGCGCAATGGTGCAGCATGCGCTTCTCCAGTCCCTATGGCTTTGGCCGATGTTGGTGTTGGCGGCGACCACGGGCCTTGCCCAGCGCAGCCTCGCCGATCATGTCGAAGCCGTGGCCGTGCCGCTCGCAGCCGGTGATCTGGAGACCGCGCGCATGGCCGTAGCCATGATCGTCGGGCGCGATGTCGCATCGCTCGACGAGGCGGGGATCGCTACCGCAGCGATAGAAAGCCTGGCCGAGAGCTTTGGCGACGGAATCGTGACGCCGGCCTGCTGGCTTGCGCTGGCAGGCTTGCCGGGGCTGGCGGCGGCCAAGGCGATCAACACGGCCGATTCCATGGTCGGTCATCGCGACGCGCGCTATCGCCATTTTGGTTGGGCGAGCGCGCGGGTTGACGATGCGCTCAACTATCTCCCCGCCCGACTTGCCGGCGTGCTGCTGGTGCTGGCGGCGGGCCGGAGTTGGCGCACCGGCTGGCGCGTGATGCGCCGCGATGCGCGCGGCCATGCCTCGCCCAATGCGGGGTGGCCCGAGGCAGCGATGGCCGGCGCGCTCGGGCGGCAACTTGGCGGGCCGGTAAGCTATGATGGTGAGCTTGCCCCGCGGGCGACCATGGGCGATGGCCCGCGCCCCAATGCCCGCGATCTGGCCAAAGCGCTCGTGATCTGGCGGCGGGCTTGCGGACTGTTGTGGGCCTTCGCGGTCATCGTGGCTGGTGCAATTTTATGGGTGCGCTGATGCTGCAAGGCACCGGCTCTGATGTCGGCAAATCTGTGCTGGTGGCGGGGCTCTGCCGCCTGTTCGCCAAGCGCGGCCTCAAGGTCATGCCGTTCAAGCCGCAGAACATGTCGAACAATGCTGCCGTCACCAGCGATGGCGGGGAAATTGGCCGGGCGCAGGCTGTGCAGGCCCTCGCCGCGCGCGTGGCCCCGCACAGCGACATGAACCCGGTACTGATCAAGCCGCAGTCGGACCGCACCGCGCAGATTATCATCCAGGGACAAATGCAGGGCACGCGGAGCGCTGGCGGCTATCAGGCCGAAAAGGCGCGCTGGCTGGAAGCCGTGCTCGAGAGCTACCGGCGCCTTGAAACTCAGGCCGATCTGGTGCTGGTTGAGGGCGCGGGCAGCCCGGCGGAGATCAATCTGCGGCGAGGCGATATTGCCAATATGGGCTTTGCCCGCGCCGCCAATGTGCCCGTTGTGCTGGTGGGCGACATCGACCGCGGCGGGGTTATTGCTGCCATCGCCGGGACACGCGCCGTGCTCGACCCGGTTGACGCTACGATGATCCACGGCTTCATCATCAACCGCTTTCGCGGCGATCCGGCGCTGTTTGCGGATGGCTACCGCATGACGGAACAGCTCTCGGGCTGGCCCGGGCTGGGGGTGGTGCCCTGGATCGATGCAGCGCGGCGGCTTCCGGCGGAAGACGCGGTGGTGTTGGACACGCCCGTGATGACAGGCGGCAAAGTTGTGGTCGCGGTGCCAATGCTCTCCCGCATCGCCAATTTCGACGATTTCGACGCGCTGGCAGCCGAACCAGACGTGCGCGTGGTAATGGTGCCACCCGGCGCGCCCCTGCCTGCAGAAGCGCGCCTTGTGATCCTGCCCGGGACCAAGGCCACGATCGCCGACCTCGCCTTCCTGCGCGCGCAAGGCTGGGACATCGATCTGGCAGCGCATGTCAGGCGCGGCGGGCGAGTGCTGGGCATTTGCGGGGGCTATCAGATGCTGGGCACGCGCATTGCCGATCCTGACGGGATCGAAGGGACGCCGGGCGAGGTGGAGGGCCTGGGCCATCTGCCGGTCACCACCCGGCTCGCCCCGCACAAGCGCCTCTCCGAAGTCACCGGGATCAGCATTGCCGAGGGCGCGGCCTTGCGCGGCTATGAAATTCACTGCGGCGTAACCGACGGTGCGGCGCCGCCCTTGCTACGACTGCACGATGGGCGAACCGACGGTGCGGTCAGCGCCTGCGGACGGATTGCGGGCTGCTATGTCCACGGCCTGTTCGATCATCCCGCGCAGCGCGCTGTCTGGCTCGGGCGGCTTGGCGCGGCCTGGGTCGGGCTTGATCATGCGGTGCGGGTGGATGAAGCGCTCGATGAATTGGCCGAAGCTCTTGCGCGCCATCTCGATGTCGCCGCGATGGCCCGGATCGCGGGGCTGACATGAGCACGCCGCCCCGTTTCGACGACGCATTCCGCGCACAGCTGGCCGATTTGCTGACCTGGCGGCGCGATGTCCGCACATTTCGCAGCGATCCCCTGCCCGAAGCAGTGCTCGGCAAGCTGATCGCACAGGCCGCCCGCGCGCCCTCGGTCGGCAACAGCCAGCCCTCGCGCTTCGTGATGGTCCGATCCGCCGAGCGCCGCCGCGCTCTTGTCGCCCATGTCGATGCCGAGCAGGCTGCTGCGGGCGCGCGCTACGATGCTGCACGAAAGGCGGAATACCAGCGCCTCAAGCTCCATGGCCTCGCCGAATGCCCGGTCGTCATCGCCGTATACTGCGTGCGTGACCCCGCCGAAGGCGCGGGTCTGGGGCGGCAGACAATGCCCGAGGCGCTGGTCTATTCGACCGTCTGCGCGGTCCACACCCTCTGGCTCGCAGCGCGGGCCGAGGGCATCGGCTTGGGCTGGGTCTCAATCCTCAATCCCTCGACAGTAACCGCGCTGCTCGACATTCCGGCGGACTGGCATTTTGTCGGGCTATTGTGCCTCGGCTACCCAAAAGCCGATGCCGATTTGCCGCTGCTGCACACCGAGGGGTGGCAGACGCGCCTTGCCGTGGACGCGATGGTGATCGACCGGTGAGGGGAGCAAGAACAACATGATGCTGAGTGATGAGGCTATTGCCGCGCACCTCGATGCGCTCGCCAAGCCGCGAGGCAGCTTGGGGCGGTTGGAAGCCGTGGCGGCCGATCTGGCGCGCATCCAGCAGCGGCTTGACCCGGTCACGCGCCCCCGCCGCCTGATCCTTTTCGCGGCCGATCACGGCGTGGTGGCCGATGGCGTCTCCGCATGGCCGCAGGCTGTCACCGGGGCGATGATGGCGACGATTGCAGCGGGCAAGGCCACCAGCAGTGCATTGGCGGCGGCGCATGTTTGCGATCTTGAGCTGATCGATGCCGGGGCAGCCTTTCCCCCGTCGGGAGCCGCCCTGCCCCCCCCGCAGATACTCGCAGGCGGAACACGCTCGCTGGCGGACGGCCCGGCCATGACCGCAGAACAATTCGTCGCTGCATGGGATCTGGGTGAGAAGGCAGCGCGGCGAGCGGCTGATGCTGGCATCGCTGTGCTGCTGCTGGGCGAGATGGGCATTGGCAACACCACGCCTGCAGCCTGCCTCACCATGCTGTTAGCTGGCGCCGACAACGATACGGCGACCGGGCGCGGAGCGGGAGCGGATGACGATGTCCTCGGGCGCAAGCGGACGATCGTAAGCGCCGCCGCAGCGCGCGCAGCCGCGATGCTTTGCGACGATCCGCGCGCAGCAATCGCTGAGGTGGCTGGCTTCGAGATCATCGCGATGGCGGGCTGTTTTGCCGAAGCTGCCCGCCTGCGAATGACCCTGCTGCTCGATGGCTATGTCGCAACTGCCGCAGCGCTGGTGGCAGAGCGTCTCTGCCCCGGCACTGCAACCATGATGATCGCCGCACACCAGTCGGCAGAGCCGGGGCATGCGGCCGCACTTGCGCAGCTCGGCCTTGCGCCGCTGCTCGACTGGCAGATGCGGCTTGGCGAAGGGAGCGGAGCGCTGGTTGCTCTGCCCCTGCTCGACAGCGCGGCAGCGCTGACGGGCAAGGTCGCCTTGCTGAGCGAGGTGACGGGATGAACCCGGCGCTTTTGCCCGTCCCGCCATGGGCGCCGCCCTTGCTGGCGCTGCAATTCCTCACCCGAGTGCCTGTGCCCCTGCTCGATCGGCTCGAGGGGCCGCAGGTTCAGGCGGGCCTCGTCAGGGCCGTGGGCTGGTTTCCGTTGGTTGGCACGCTGATCGGCGCAGTGACTGCGGCGGCGGTGCTGGGCCTTGCGCAGTTCCTGCCGCTGGCTGTTGCGGTGATCCTCGCACTGATGATCGAGGCGCGACTGACCGGCGCGTTCCACGAGGACGCCGTGGCCGACTTCTGCGATGCCTTCGGCGGCGGCTATACGGACGAAGACGTGCGCCGCATCATGAAGGACAGCCGCATCGGCAGCTATGGCGCGCTCGGCCTTGGCCTCGCTGTCGCCCTGCGTGCAGCACTGCTGATAAGCCTGCCGGTGGCGGACGACATGCTGTTCGCTAGCACTGCGATTATCGCTTCGGCCTGCTTCGCCCGGGCGCTGGTGGTGGCGGCGATGGCGCTGATCGCGCCTGCGCCCGCCGGAAGTGGGCTCGCCAAGGATATCGGCAGCGCGGTGAGACCGCGTACCGTAGTAATGGGCGCATTGACTGCCTTCCCTGCGCTCGCTGCCTTCGCCCTTCTCGATGGCCGTGCGCTGCTGGCTACGGTCCTTGCTGCCGGGGTTTTCCTCATCTGGCTGCGCGGCATGCTGCTGCGCCGGATCGGCGGGAGCACGGGCGATTGCCTCGGCTTTGCTGCCTATGCCGGCCAATTGATCCTGCTGTTGGCGGTGGTGGCGCTTGGCGATGGCGAATGAGATCACGCTGGTGCGTCACACCGAAGTCGCCCTGCACTGGCGCGGGCGCTGCTACGGGGTCAGTGATGTGAGCCTAAGCCGCGCAGGCTTGGCGACGATCAGGCCACTCGCGCAGGAATTGGCCGCCTTGCGGCCCGACTGGGTCATTCACAGCGATCTGACACGCACACGGCATTTGGCAGTCGCTATCGCGCGCACGGCGGGCTGTGCCATCCTTGCCGACCCGGCGTGGCGCGAACGCGATTTCGGGACTTGGGAGGGCCAAAGCTGGAACGCAATTTACCGGGCAAGCGGCAATGCGATGGACGGGATGATTGAAGCCCCGGGCACGTTCCGGCCCGGTGGCGGGGAGACCACTTTGGAACTTGGCGAGCGGATCATGAACGCTTGGCGGTTCCTTCCTACAGGAAGGGGCGTAGTAATCACACACGGGGGCCCCATCGCCGCTTTGCTCGGTCAGACGCGAGGCCTCACGCCGCGTGCATGGCTGGACCTTGTCCCCCCGGTCGGAACCGCAATAAGCGTGCCGGGCGGGCGGCGGAAACAAGGAGATTAAGAGCAGATTTGACAAGCGGTCGGATGTAAAGATGCTATTGCAAATCATTCCTACATTTTTCAATCCGACGGGACAAGGCAACCTCCCGTTCAAGCCGAGAAAAGCCCAAGTGTTGCCTCGTAGTCTTGCCGTTGTTGGCGAGGCCATTTGTGCGAGGTCATCTTGGCGTCATCGGCTATCACCCCTTCCATGGCCTTTACCGACCTGTTGCGGCCATTCACCCGCATCGGCCTGCTCAGCTTTGGCAGGCCTTAAGGACAGATTGCGCTGATGCACCGCGAGCTGGTAGATGAGCGCAAATGGGTGGCAGAGGAGAATTTTCTCTACGCGCTCAAATTCTGCCATGTGCTTCCCGGCCGCGGATCGCAGCAGCTCAGCTGTCACCTTTGGCCGGGCCAGCGCAGTGCTCGCCTACATGACGCAGGAGGCTTTGCAGGGCTTCGGATGGTTGCCACCCGGCGAGATGGCCGATGGACTGGGCCTTGCGGACACGGCGCCGGGCACGCCGATCCTGGTTACGCAATTCGTCGGCCACCTTGCCGCCTTCGGCGCGCCCGAACCGTTCTCGCCGTTCGTCGCTGGACTGCTGGCAGCGATCGCCTGCACGCTGGTGTTCGGATTGAAATTCTCGATACTGCGGGTTCTGGTCGCCGCAGCGCTGGGCGGCACGGTTCCGGTCTTGGCAATCTGAGGAGGACGACATGAGCATTATCACACGCAGGCAAGCCATCGGCACGGCAGCGCTATCGGCCACGGGCATCGCGCTGGCAGGGACGGCAAGCGCGGCCTCGGCGCAAGGCCCTGCCGCAGCCGCTTCCCGTGCCGCTGCCTTTGCCGGCAAGCACACCCCCAAGCCACTGCGGTTCAACCCGGCCAAGCTCACCGGCCTCTCCGAACGGCTGATCACTTCGCACTGGGAAAACAATTATCAGGGCTCGGTGCGCGGGCTCAACACCATCGAGACCCGCCTTGCCGCCGCCATGGCCGATCCCGACTTTCCCCCGGTCGCCTATGCGGGGCTGAAGCGAGAAGAATTGCACCGTACCGGATCGGTGGTGCTGCACGAGTATTACTTCGATGCGCTGGGCGGCAACGGCAATCCGGGCGGCTCGATCTACGAGGCGCTCGATGGTTGGTTCGGCAGCTTTGATGCGTGGCAAGCCGAATTCCGCCGCACCGCAATGTCACTGGCAGGCGGATCGGGCTGGTGCATCCTCAGTTACAACCGCCACACCCGGTCGCTACACAACTACTGGGCCTTCGATCACATGCATGGTGCAGCCACCGGCGCGCCGCTGATCGCGCTCGATATGTATGAGCACAGCTTTCACATGGACTACGGTGCGGCGGCAGCGAAATATGTCGATGCCTTCATGGCCAACCTCGACTGGGAGGTGGTTGACGCAAGGTATCGGGCGGCGATGGCGTGAAGGGACATTCTGCAAATCGGCTCTTGATCCTTACCTTGTTGGCTCTTGCGATTGGCGGAGCCTGCCTCGCAGTTCAGGGGCCATTGCCCGGTGACGTCGGGGCTACGCGCAGATTGCAATCGCTGTTTGGCAATGCGCCGCGCTGGGCTGAATGGCTCACCGATACGGCCAAGCCACCAATGGTGATTGCGACCTTGGGGGTCGGGGCAGGGCTGGCATGGCTTGCAGCTCGTTGGCGCTCGGCGCTTTCGGTGCCGCTTGCCTTCGGCATCGCCTGGCTGATCGACAAGGGCTTGCGCGCTGTCATCTTTTCGCCGCGGCCTTCGGCGCTGGTTGCCGTTGCCAGCGCCAGCAGTTCGAGCGGCCTGCCCTCCACCTTCGGGCTGGTCTATGGCAGCATCTTCGGAGTGGTTGTTTTTGCGGCAGCATCGGGCAAGTCAGCGCTAGGGCTGCGCGCTCTTGCGCTCGCTCTGATCTTTGCCGGAGCGGCAGCCCGGGTGGTGCTCGGCGGGCACTGGTCGAGCCAGATGGTCGCCTCGGTTCTGCTGAGTCTGTTGGCGGCCGCTGCCGCAAGCGCAGTTGTCGTTCGGTTTCTTACGAAGGAAGGCGCACGATGACAAAAGAAGCGAAGCAGCACTGGACCGGGTCTATTCCGACAAGGCATCCAACGAGGTCAGCTTGTTTCACAGCGAACGCTGGGCTCTTTTCTCCCTAATAATCGCTTGCCTTGTCGCCATGCTGCATCGCACAAAGCGCCTATGCGGATTGCCATAGTTGACGAAAGTGCCTCTCGGGCCTCGATCATCGAGGAAGGGCTTGCCACGCTCGACGGGTGCGAAATCTTCACGCTGACCTCGCGCACCGGGCTGGTTGCCCAGATCGCTCAGATCGCTCCAGACGTCATCTTCATGGATCTGGGCAATCCGTCGCGCGACGTGCTGGAGGAATATTTCGCCGTCAGCCGTGCGCTCGATCATCCGATTGCGATGTTTGTCGACCAAAGCGATGACGATCAGATCGCCGCCTCGATCGACGCAGGCGTATCGACCTATGTGGTGGACGGGCTGTCGGCCCACCGGATTGCGCCCCTGCTGAAGATGACGATCCAGCGGTTTCATGCCTTCGCGCGCCTCCAGCACGAATTGGCCGAGGCGCATGGCAAGCTGGCCGAACGCGATACGATCGACAAGGCGAAACGAATCTTGATGAAAACGAAGAACATCGGCGAGCCGGCGGCCTATGCCGAACTGCGCAAGAAGGCGATGTCGACCAACCGGCGCATCGTCGACATCGCTGAAGCGGTGGTGACCGCGCATGAGTTGATGGGAGACGGGCAATGACCGAGCGGCTGACAATCGGGTTCCTGCCGCTGGTTGATGCGTGTCTGCCGATACTGGCGCAGGAACATGGATTTGCCGCCGACGAGGGGCTGGAGCTGAGCTTCGTGCGCGATGTTTCGTGGGCCACGGTGCTCGACCGGCTGCTCTATGGCCATAGTGATGCGGCCCATATGCTGGCGCCGTTGGCGATTGCGACGACGCTGGGCCGTGGTCGTCCGGCGCAGAGCCTTGCCGCGCCCTTCGTGCTGGGGCTGAATGGCAACGCGGTCACGGTGTCAAATGCGCTGGCGGATGCGCTTGGCTGCGATGGCAATCTTGCCGATCCCACCGACCTGGGCCGGCGCCTCAAGACGGTGGCAGCACAGCGGAGAGACGCTGGCAGCCCTTTGCGCTTCGGAGTGGTCCACCGCTATTCCAGCCACAACTATATGTTGCGGTACTGGCTGGCCGGGTGTGGTGTCCGCCCGGACGAGGATGTTGAAATCGTCACGATTGCACCGCCGTTCAGCGCCCACGCGCTTGAAGCGGGAGAGATCGACGCGTCCTGTGTGGGTGAACCGTGGAATTCGATCGCGGTGGAGCGCGGGGTTGGCCAGATCGTGCTGGCCACTGCGCAAATCTGGCGGCGCGGGGTGGAAAAAGTGCTGGCGCTGCGAACCGAGCGGCTCGAGCAAATCCGCCCGTCCGTGGAGGGTCTGATCCGCGCCATGCGCCGCGCGGGCGAGCACTTTGTCGATCCGGCCAATTGGGAGGTCAACGCTGCTATTCTGGCCCGCCCGGAATATTGTGACGCCCCCCACAAGCTCCTGCTGCACGCCATTTCCGACAGGTTGGTACTGAAGCAGGGAGACGCGCCGCAGCATTACCCTGATTTCATGTTCCAGTATCGCGAAGCGGCCAACTTCCCCTGGGTCAGTCAGGCCGAATGGCTTTACAGCCAATTGGTGCGTTGGGATGGGCTGGCGCATGATCCCGCCGCGGCCCATGCCGCCGCACGCGTGTTCCGGCCCGATGTCTATCGCAGCGCTTTGCGCGACACCCAGGACCCCATTCCCACCTCAAGCTCCAAGGTCGAAGGCAGCGTCTCAACAGCTCTTGAGGCACACACCCATGGCGGGACGATGCTAATGGAAAACAACAGCTTTTTCGATGGTAAGAGCTTCGATCCAGATCGACTTGAGGAGTATATTGCATCGCAAAAATGATGCTGCAGTGCGGAAAAGGGTTTGCGGACGGGGTGAGAATCGGTTATTCGATTCGTACGCGAGATGTGATCCCAACGCAGGAATCATGCTCTCCCTCGCGTAGTTGATGAAAATTTGTGGCAACGACGCCGCCCGACTGCTCCCGTTACGGGACGCATCGAGGCGGCTTTTTTGCGTTTGGATTTCGGGGCGAAAGGACCATTGGCAGTGACACATACCCTGCACACAAAAGGACAATTCGGTTTTGACCGACGGGGCGTGATCGCCGCCGTGCTCGCCAGTGTCGCGCTGGCCGGATGCGGCGGTGCTGCTGATGGATCGGGTGACACGGTCGTTGCCGCAGCGGTTGACGGAGCCATCGAGAAGCCGAACCTGACGCTTGGCTTCATCAAGCTCACCGACATGGCCCCGCTCGCCATCGCCAAGGAAAAGGGCTTCTTCGCCGAGGAAGGCCTCAACGTCACCCTGGAGCCGCAAGCCAACTGGAAGGTGCTGCTCGACGGGGTGATTGCCGGGCAGCTTGATGGGGCACACATGCTGGCGGGGCAACCGCTGGCCGCGACCATCGGCTACGGCACCAAAGCCGATCTGATCGCACCGCTCAGCCTTGATCTCAATGGCAACGCGATCACGGTGTCCAACAAGGTCTGGGGCATGATCGAGCCCGGTCTGCCGAAGGACGCCAATGGCAAGCCCACCCACCCAATCCCTGCCAGCGTGCTCAAGCCGGTCGTCGCCAAATTCAAGGCTGAAGGCAAGCCGTTCAACATGGGCATGGTGTTCCCGGTCAGCACCCATAATTACGAGATCCGCTACTGGCTGGCGGCGGGCGGCTTGAAGCCCGGATATTATGCCGAGGGCGACGTTCAGGGCGTGATCGACGCTGATGTGAAGCTGTCGGTCACTCCGCCGCCGCAGATGCCAGCAACGTTGGAAGCGGGCACCATCGAAGGCTACAGCGTGGGCGAGCCATGGAACCAAGCTGCCGTCGCCAAGAAAATCGGTGTGCCGATCATCACTGACGATCAAATCTGGCATGATAACCCGGAAAAGGTGCTGGGCCTGCGTAAGGACTTTGCCGAGAAGAACCCGGCGACCACTGCCGCGCTGCTGCGCGCGATCATCAAGGCGCAGCAATGGCTTGATGCTGATGGGGGCAAGAACCGCAAGGAAGCGGTCGAGATCCTCAGCCGCCCGAATTATGTTGGCGCTGATGCGGCAGTCATCGCAGCATCGATGACGGGCGTGTTCACCTTCGCTCAGGGCGACACCCGCAAAGCACCGGGGTTCAACATCTTCTTCGACAAATATGCTGGCTATCCGTTCTATTCGGACGCCATCTGGTATCTCACCCAGATGCGCCGCTGGGGTCAGATCGCCACCGACAAGGACGATCAGTGGTATTTTGACACCGCCAAGGCCGTTTATCGCCCCGACCTCTACCTCGCAGCGGCCGAGAAGCTGGTGGCAGATGGCGTGATCCCGGCCGAAAGCGTGCCGGAAACCAACGGGTTTCGCGGCGAACAAGGCGGCTTCATTGATGGCGTCACCTTCGATGGCTCGAAGCCCAATGCCTATCTCGCAAAGTTCCCGATCGGCCTGAAGAAGGGTCAGAAAGTCACCGCAGCCGGTATCACCGGCGGCTGACCGCGCAAGCCCTTCCTGCCTCTCCTCAAGGATCCCGATTATGGCCACCGCCTATGCACAACCGCTCCAGGATGATCCCGATGCGACCGATCCCCTTGGCGCTGCTGCGATGACCGCTGTTAGCGAGGCAAAGCCTGCCGCCGAGCTCGGGGCGCCTGCGCCTTCCTCCGATGCGCTCGGCGGCAAGATCAAGGTGCTGGGCGATGCGTTGCTGTGGCCGGTGATCGGGATCATCGCCTTCCTCGGCGCATGGGCCGTGCTCGCTCCGCAGGTTGATACCTCGCTCGGCACGCTTCCCGGGCCGGTCGAGGTCGCCAAGGCAGGCGCGGGTCTTTACAGCGAATATGTCGCTGCCCGCGATTCCGAAGCGGCCTTCTATGCGCAGCAGGAAGCCAATAACGCCGCAGCACGCGCATCGGGAAATGCCGCAGCGATCAGCGATTTCGAATATTCGGGATCGCCGACCTTCCTCGACCAGATCCTGACTTCGCTGAAAACCGTGGCCTTGGGCTTTGCCCTCGCCACGCTGCTGGCCGTGCCAATCGGGCTGATGGCGGGCCTCAGCAAGCGCTTCAACGCCGCAATCAACCCGCTCGTCCAGATCATGAAGCCGGTGAGCCCGCTCGCCTGGCTGCCGATTGTCACCATGGTGATTTCGGCGATGATCACCAGCGCCGATCCGCTGCTGCCCAAGGCCTTCGTGATATCGGCGCTGGTGGTGATGCTGTGTTCGCTGTGGCCGACGCTGATCAACACCGCGGTCGGCACCAGCTCGATCGACAAGGATCTGCTTAATGTCGGCAAGGTGCTGCGGCTGGGCTGGTTCGACAAGCTGACCAAGCTCGTCCTGCCGGCATCGCTGCCCTATATCTTCACCGGCATGCGCCTGTCGCTGGGCGTGGGCTGGATGGTGCTGATCGCGGCGGAAATGCTCGCGCAGAATCCGGGTCTGGGCAAGTTCGTGTGGGACGAATTCCAGAACGGTTCTTCGCAGAGCCTCGCGCGGATCATGTTCGCGGCGATCGTGATCGGGCTGATCGGCTTTCTGCTCGATCGGGTGATGATGGCGCTGCAAGGCCTCGTCTCCAAGAACCGCACGGTCTGAGGAGGCGGGCATGAGCGACACTCCTTTCCTTTCCCTGCGCGGCCTGACCAAGTCCTATGTCGGCAAGACCGGCGGTACGACCGAGGTGCTGGGCGGCATCGATCTCGATGTGGCCGAGGGCGAGTTCGTGGCGATCCTGGGCTTTTCCGGGGCAGGCAAGACCACGCTGATCAGCGCGCTCGCCGGACTGGTGGAGCCGGACGGCGGCACCATGACCTTGCGCGGCAAGCCAATTGACGGGCCGGACCGGGAACGGGGGCTGGTGTTCCAGTCCTATTCGCTCTTCCCCTGGCTCACGGTCGAAGGCAATGTGACGCTCGCGGTCGATGCGGTTCACAAGACCCGCAGCAAGGCCGAACGCCGCGCGCTGGTGCGCCAGAAGGTCGAGCTGGTCGGGCTGGGCCACGCGATGGACCGCAAGCCCGCGCAGCTTTCGGGCGGGATGCGCCAGCGAGTCGCGGTGGCGCGCGCGCTGGCGATGGAGCCGGAAATCCTGCTGCTCGATGAGCCGCTCTCGGCGCTCGATGCGCTCACCCGCGCAAAATTGCAGGACGAGATCGAACGCATCCGCAAGGAAGAAGGCCGAACGATCCTGCTGGTCACCAATGATGTGGACGAGGCCTTGCTGCTGGCCGACCGGGTGGCGGTGCTGACCCCGGCCCCGGCTGCACGGATCGGGCAGGTCTGGAATGTCGACGTCGCCCGACCGCGTGACCGCGAGGGGGTGAACAATGACGCGAGCTTCCAACGGCTGCGCAAGCAGATCGTTGACTATCTGGGAACGCTCAATGCCGAAAGCGGCACCGTGGGCGAAAGCGCGATTGCCCTGCCCAATGTCACCCCGCTCGACCTCGCGCCTCCGCCGCAGGCCTATCGCGACGCGGCTCGCAGTGCGGTGGACAAGCGCTATCTCGAATTCTTCCGGCTCGACAAGGTCTACCCCACCCCCAAGGGGCCGTTGAAGGTGGTCGAGGATTTCAATCTCCTGATGGACCGGGGCGAGTTCATCTCGCTGATCGGCCATTCGGGCTGCGGCAAGTCGACCGTGCTGTCGATGGCAGCCGGGCTTAACAGCATCAGCGGCGGCGGGATCGTGCTCGACAACCGCGAGATCGAAGCAGCCGGGCCGGACAAGGCGGTGGTGTTCCAGGCCCCGAGCCTGATGCCCTGGCTGACCGCGCGCGAGAATGTCGCCCTCGGCGTGGAGCGGGTCTACCCCCATGCCGCCAAGGCCGAGCGGGCGGATATCGTCGATTACTATCTCGACCGGGTCGGGCTCGCCGATGCCAAGGACAAGATAGCGGCGGAGATGTCGAACGGGATGCGCCAGCGCGTCGGCATCGCCCGCGCCTTTGCCCTGTCACCGCGCTTGCTGCTGCTCGATGAGCCCTTCGGGATGCTCGACAGCCTTACCCGCTGGGATTTGCAGGACGTGCTGGTCGAAACCTGGAACCGCACCAAGGTGACCGCGATCATGGTCACCCATGATGTCGACGAGGCGATCCTGCTGGCTGACCGGGTGGTAATGATGACCAACGGACCGCGCGCCACGATCGGCAAGATCCTGACGGTCGACCTGCCCCGCCCGCGCAACCGCAAGGAGCTGCTCGAACACCCGCAGTTCTACCAATACCGGCAAGAGGTGCTGCATTTCCTTGCCGAATATGACCACGGCCCGGCGGCCAAGGCTGCCTGACCGAGGTGCTCAGTTCCACGTGGTGAGCTGCGGCAATGGCGCTGCACTCTGCCAGCCACGCCTCTCCGGCGGCCTGCAAGGGCCGTCACTGATCGGGCAACGATGCTCGGCTTCCCGTTAGCACGATGCGACCGCGCAAATGCGGCGCAAAGGGGGTCTTGATGCGTTCGAAATTTCTCGCCTGTGCCGCTGTCCTTGCCGTCACCTCCACGCCGGCTCTGGCCGGACCGCTCGATCCGCAGAAGATCGCCGAGGGCGTCACGCTCGACCCGATTGTCGACGCGCGGCTGCGGGTGGAAACCAATGACCAGTCGAACTTCCCGGACACCGCTACCTCGATCACCGCGCACGCCCGGATCGGCGCGGAGCTTAAGGCGAAAGGCTTCACGCTCATCGCCGAGGGCGAGTTCACCCGCGCACTGGAGGATGATTTCAACGACACCATCCCCGGCAACGGCGTGGAGCCCTTTCCCGTCATCGCCGATCCCGACACGACCGAGCTTAACCGCCTGAGCATCGGCTATGCCGCCAAGGATTTCTCCGCCACTCTGGGCCGCCAGCGGATCATCCATGAAAACGCGCGCTTTATCGGCAATGTCATCTGGCGCCAGAACGAGCAGACATTCGACGCGGTGCGCGCGATCGGCAAGCTCGGCCCGGTCGAGATCGACCAGACCTATGCCATCAGCCAGCGCACGATCTTCGGATCGAAGAGCCCGAACGAAGAATTCGAAGGCGATTTCCTGTTCACCAAGGTCTCCGCCGTGTTCGATCCGGTGCGCATCGTCGCCTTCCGCTACGAGTATGATTACGACACCCGCCTTGCCTTTTCGAGCCAGACCTACGGCGCGACCGTTACCGCGACGATCCCGGCAGGCAAGGCCAAGATCGGCCTGAAGGGCGGCTATGCCAACGAGCGCGATACCGGGCGCAACCCGGTCAATTTCAGCGCGGATTACTTCCTCGCGGAAGGCAGCGTGACCTTCTCGGGCTTCACCTTGCGCGCCCAGTATGAAGAGCTGGGAAGCGATGGCGGGCGCGCGGCCTTCCAGACCCCGCTCGCCACGGCCCACGCCTTCCAGGGCTATGCCGACCTGTTCCTCATCACCCCGGCGGGTGGCGTGCGCGACAGCAATGTCCGCCTTTCAAAGAAGTTCGCGATCAAAGGCTTGCCCAGTGGTTTGACCCTGGAGGCGACCTATCACGAGTTCGACAGCGACTTCGGCGGGCTGGATTACGGCACCGAGGTTGACGGAGTGGTCAGCTTCAAGATCGGCAATGTCGGACTGCTGGCAAAATACGGCAACTACCAGACACAAGGCTTCGGCCCCGACACAACCCGCTTCACCCTCCAGGCCGAAGTCAGCTTCTGAGCCCGGCGCTCTGCCCCGCATCAACGGAGAACCCCAGTGAACCTGCAAACCAGCATCCCGGCACCCCGCCACGCTGACGCGAAAGAACGTCTGGTCGTGATCGGCAATGGCATGGCCGGGTGCCGCGCGGTGGAGGAGATCCTCGCGCTGGAACCGGACCGCTGGGCGATCACGATCTTCGGGGCAGAGCCAAGGGTCAATTACAACCGCATCATGCTCTCGCCCGTGCTGGCGGGCGAGAAGAGCTTCGATGAGATCGTGATCAACACCGCGCAGTGGTATGCCGACAATGGCATCACCTTGGTGAGCGGTGATCCGGTGGTGCATATTGATCGCGCTGCGCAGCAGGTGGTTTCGCGCGGTGGGCGGATCGAAAGCTATGACCGACTGCTGATCGCGACCGGTTCCGATCCCTTCGTGATCCCGGTGCCTGGCAAGGACCTGCCCGGCGTCGTCACCTTCCGCGATCTTGACGATGTCGAAACGATGCTCGCCGCAGCCGAGACCAGCAGCAGGGCGGTGGTGATCGGGGGCGGCCTGCTCGGGCTGGAAGCGGCGCATGGCCTCTCGCTGCGGGGCATGGCGGTGACAGTGGTGCACCTGATGCCGACCCTGATGGAGCGCCAGCTGGACGAGGCGGCGGGCTACCTCCTCAAGTCGGAACTGGAAGGCCGGGGGATGACCATCCTGACCGGGGCCGACACCGCCGAAATCATCGAACAGGACGGGCGTGTGGGCGGCGTCCGGTTGAAGGACGGAACGGAAATCCCTGCCGATCTGGTGGTCATGGCGGTGGGCATCCGGCCCAATACCGCGCTCGCCAAGGCGAGCGGGCTGGAGGTCGAGCGCGGGATCATCGTCGATGATGACATGGTCACCAGCGATCCGGCGATCCTTGCCGTGGGCGAATGCGTGCAGCACCGCGGGGCATGCTACGGCCTCGTCGCCCCGATCTGGGAGATGTGCCGCGCGCTCGCCGCCGGGCTTGCCGCCAGCCCCAGGGGCTATGAAGGCTCGGTCACCTCGACCAAGCTCAAGGTATCGGGCGTCGATGTTTTCTCCGCCGGAGACTTCAGCGGCGGCGAGGGGTGCGAGGACATCGTCCTGCGCGACGCTGCACGCGGCATTTACAAGCGCGTAGTGGTGAAGGACGACCGCATCGTCGGCGCGGTGCTTTATGGCGATACGCAGGACGGCAACTGGTATTTCGACCTGCTGCGCCAGCAGCAGGACGTCTCCGACGTCCGCGAAGCGCTGATCTTCGGGCAGGCGTTCGCCGCCGGGGGCGCGCTCGCGGACCCTAACGCCGCCGTTGCAGCACTTTCGGACGACGCAGAAATCTGCGGCTGCAACGGCGTGTCCAAGGGCAAGGTGGTCGCCTGCATCACCGGCGGCGCGGCGAGCCTCGATGCGGTGCGCGCCGGGTGCAAGGCGTCAGCCAGCTGCGGATCGTGCACCGATCTCGTCGAGCGCCTGCTCGCGTTGACGCTGGGCGACGGGGTCGAGGAAAGCGCCAAGACCATCTGCGGCTGCACCAGCTTCGGCCATGATGACGTGCGCCGCGCGATCGTGGAGCGCGGATTCCGGTCGATCCCCGAGGTCATGCAGGAACTCCATTGGTCGACCCCGGATGGCTGCTCCAAGTGCCGCCCGGCGCTCAATTACTACCTGCTGTGCGCGCTGCCCGGCGAATATGTCGACGATCAGAAAAGCCGCTTCGTCAACGAGCGGATGCATGCCAACATCCAGAAGGACGGCACCTATTCGGTCGTCCCGCGCATGTGGGGCGGGATCACCAATCCGCGTGAGCTGCGCGCGATTGCCGATGTGGTCGAGAAATACGACGCGCGCATGGTCAAGGTCACCGGCGGCCAGCGGCTCGACATCTTCGGGATCAGGAAGGAGGATTTGCCGGCGGTCTGGGCTGACCTCAACGCTGCCGGGATGGTTTCGGGCCACGCCTATGGCAAGAGCTTGCGCACGGTGAAGACCTGCGTCGGCAGCGAATGGTGCCGCTTCGGCACGCAGGATTCGACCGGGCTCGGCGTCAAGCTCGAACAGATGAGCTGGGGCAGCTGGATGCCGCACAAGTTCAAGATGGCGGTGAGCGGCTGCCCGAGGAACTGCGCCGAGGCGACGATCAAGGATTTCGGCGTCGTCTGCGTCGACAGCGGCTACGAACTCCACATCGGCGGCAATGGCGGGATCAAGGTGCGCGCCACCGATCTGCTGATCCGGGTCGCGACCGAAGAAGAGGCGCTCGAACATTGCGCCGCCTTCGTCCAGCTTTACCGTGAGGATGCGTGGTATCTGGAACGCACTGCGCCGTGGCTGGAGCGCAAGGGTCTCGATTGGATCAAGGCGCAGCTTTACGATGATCCGGGGGCAGTGAAGGCGCTCGCCGCGCGGTTCTATTACTCGCAGCAATTCATGCAGGACGACCCCTGGGCGCAGCGCGCGGCAGGCGACCGGGCGGACCTGCACAGCCATGTCGGGCGGATCACCGCCGGGCCGCCCGCTGACGGCCTCCTTAAGGCGATGGAGCCGGCGGAATGAGCGCGGACTGGGTGAGCGTGTGCGCGGTTGGTGCGATCGAACCGGGCATGGCGGGCACCGTGCCGGTCGAAGGCGCGGAGGAAATCGCGATCTTCCAAACCATCGGCGGGGCGTTCTATGCGCTCGTCAACAAGTGCCCGCACAAGGGCGGGCCGCTGTCGCAAGGCATCGTCCACGGCGACAGCGTCTCGTGCCCGCTGCACAACTGGCGCATTTCGTTGCAATCGGGCGAGGCATTGGGCGAGGACAAGGGCTGCACGCCGACCATCCCGCTCAAGGTCGAGGACGGGATGATCTGGCTCGACCGGGCGGCGATCATGGCACGGGCCGAGGCCTAAGGCGACAAGCGGTGGCCCCGATCAAGACCACCTGCGCCTATTGCGGCGTCGGCTGCGGGATCGTGGCCGAGGTGACAGGCGCGCGCGCCGTCACCATCCAGGGCGATGACAGCCACCCCGCCAATCGCGGGGCGCTGTGCTCCAAGGGGACGCATCTGGGGGAGACCGTCGGGCTTGAGGGCCGTCTGCTCAACCCGATGATCGGCCGCCAGCGCGTCAGCTGGGATCAAGCGACGGCGGAAGTCGCAGCGCGCATCAATGCCTGCATCGCGCAGCACGGGCCGGACAGCGTCGCCTTCTATGTCTCGGGCCAATTGCTGACCGAGGATTACTACGTCGCCAACAAGCTGATGAAGGGCTTCATCGGCAGCGGCAATATCGACACCAATTCGCGGCTGTGCATGGCGAGCGCCGTCGCCGCGCATAACCGCGCCTTCGGCGAGGATGTGGTGCCCTGCACCTATGATGATCTGGACGCTGCCGATCTCATTCTGCTGGTGGGTTCCAACACCGCATGGTGCCATCCGGTGATCTGGCAGCGGATCGAGCGTGCCCGCGATGAACACGGCACCCGCCTTGTGGTCATCGACCCGCGCCGCACCGAAACCGCCGAGCGCGCCGATCTCCACATCCCGATTGCCCCCGATGGCGATGTCGCGCTGTTCGACGCGCTGCTCGCCAGCCTTGCGATGGATCGCGCTGGCGTAGAGGCGCGCTGCGAAGTGCCCGAAGGCTTCTGGGACAGCCGCTCGGCCGATCACGGGATCGACCCTCAGCTGTTTGCCGATCTGCTGGCGTTGGTCGCGACGTCGGAGCGGATGATCACCCTGTTCAGTCAGGGTGCAAACCAATCGCGCTCGGGCACGGACAAGGGCAATGCGATCATCAACCTCCACCTTGCCACCGGGCACATCAACCGGCCCGGCGCGGGGCCGTTCAGCATCACCGGCCAGCCCAACGCGATGGGCGGGCGTGAGGTCGGCGGGCTGGCGAATATGCTCGCCTGCCATCTCGGTTTTGCTGACGAGGAACGCGCGGCGGTCAGCGCCTTCTGGCAGACCGGGCGGCTCGCCAAGGGGCCAGGCCTCAAGGCGGTCGACCTGTTCGAGGCCGTGCACCGGGGCGAGATCAAGTTCATCTGGATCATGGCCACCAATCCGGCGGTGTCGATGCCCGAGGCAACCCGCGTGCGCGAAGCTCTGGCGCGGTGCGAGACGGTGGTGGTCTCCGATGTGCTCGAAGACACCGACACCGCTCGCTTCGCGCATATCCGTCTGCCCGCGCTCGGCTGGGGCGAAAAGGATGGCACCGTTACCAATTCGGAACGCGTGATCAGCCGCCAGCGCGCGCTGTTCGCAGCGCCAGGCGAAGCGCGCGCGGATTGGCGGATCATCACCGATGTTGCCGGTGCGATGGGGCACGCGGCGGCATTCGACTACCCGAATGCAGCCAGCGTGTTCCGCGAATATGCCTCCATGACCGCCCTTGCCGCCGCGCGCGGGCGCAAGCTTGATCTGACGGCGCTCGCCGGCCTGTCCGATGCAGCCTTTGACGCGCTGGAGCCCTTGCGCTGGGGCGGCGCGCATCCCTTGGCGGATGGCTATCCGACGCCGAGCGGCAAGGGTCGCCTTGTCCCCGTGGCTCCGCCGCCGCAGCCGGTGGCCGATCCCGCCTTCCCCTTCCGCCTCAACACCGGGAGGTATCGCGATCAGTGGCACACGATGACCCGCACCGGGCTCAGCGCGAAGCTCGCCCATCATCGCCGCGAACCGCTGGTCGAAATCCACCCTGCCGATGCCGCCGATGCCGGGATTGCCGAGGGCGATCTGTGCAAGGTCACGACCCCGGCGGGCGCGAGCACCTACCGGGCCACGCTGAGTGGAGGGCAGGCGCGCGGCGGGCTGTTCGTGCCGATGCACTGGACAGACCTGACCGCTGCCCTCGCAACGGGACGCACGGGCAGGCTTGCCAGTGCTGACACTGATCCGGTCTCGGGACAGCCGGGCTTCAAGGATACCCCAGCTCGTATCGCGCGTTTCGAGCCAGATTGGCGCGGCTTTCTCGTCACGCGTGATCCCGTTGCGAACCCCGCGTCAGAATACTTGGTGCGCTCGCGGGTGGAGCATGGCTGGCTCTATGAACTCGGCGGCACGGGCGAGGCTGACCCTGCCGCCTTGCTCCCCGAAGGCACTCGCAGCGAAGTGGCCTACGCCGCCAAGGGAATGCGGCGCTTTGCCGTGTGCGACGATGCCGGGATGCTCACCGCCGCTCTGTTCATCACCCGCAAGGGCGCACTGCCGCCGCGCGAGTGGATCGCCGCCCAGCTTGGCGCGCCGGTGGCAGACCCTGTGGCCATGCTCGCCGGTCGCCCGCGCGAGGCCGGGCCGGATCGCGGGGCCATCATCTGCGTCTGCCACGATGTCGGGGAATGCGAAATTGCCGCCGCCATCGCGGGCGGCTGTGCGAGCGTCGCTTGCATCGGCAACGCCACCCGCGCGGGCACCAATTGCGGATCGTGCCGCCCGCACATCGCGCGGATGATCGAGGGCGCGCAGCTTGATCTGAAGGAGGCCGCAGAATGACGACGCACGCCGATTTTCCCGCAGGATCGGTCTGGCTGGTGGGCGCTGGCCCCGGCGACCCGGAGCTTTTGACCCGCAAGGCCGAACGCCTGATCAGGGCCGCCGACATTGTGCTCCACGATGCGTTGGTAAGCGAGGCGGTGCTGGCACTGGTGCCGCCCCATGTGGAACGCATCAGCGTCGGCAAGCGCGCGGGCAGGCATTCGGCCCCGCAGCCTCTGATCTGCGACCTGATAGTTAAGGCCGCCCTGTCAGGTCAGCGGGTAGTCCGGTTGAAGGGGGGCGATCCGTCGATCTTCGGGCGCGCGACCGAGGAGATTGAAGCCTGCCGCGATGCTGGCGTCACAGTTCAGGTATGTGCCGGTGTTACCACCGCAAGTGCAGCCGCCGCTTCGCTGGGAGCCTCGCTGACCTTGCGCGGGCTCGCCCGGCGGCTGGTGTTCGTCACTGCCCACACCCAGCGCGGCGCGGTGCCCGATCTCGATTGGCAGGCGCTCGCCGATCCCGAAGCCACGATGGCGGTCTATATGGGCAAGGATGCCGCACCGCATATCGCCAAGGGCTTGCGCGATGCGGGCCTTGCCGCCGACACACCCGTCATCCTGATCGAAAACGTCAGCCTGCCCCAAGAGCGGCAGTTTGCCACCGACCTCGCCATGCTGCCACTGGCGGCGCGCACCGCGCTTGGGGATGGCCCGGCGATGATCTTGATCGGCAAGGCCATGCAAGCTGTGCACCCGGTCGCCCCAAGGACGGAACCTGATTCTATACTGACCGCTCCAATAGAGAATATAGTGCATCTGCATGGGGTGGTCAGTGGACAAGAACTTTGAAGTCGGTGTCTGTATTCTTGCCGGGGGAGCCTCGCGCCGATTCGGGGGCAACAAGGCGTTCGCCAATCTGCACGGCAAACCGTTGCTGGAACATGTGATCGACCGGATCCGCGCCCAGACGACCGGGCCCTTGATCATCAACGCCAACGATCCTGAGCAGTACGAGCGATTTGGTCTGAAGGTCTCGGCCGACGATCAATGGCCCGGAGCAGGGCCGCTCGCCGGCGTGTACGCGGCGATGTCCTGGGCGAGAGATGTCGGGCTTGGTCAGGTCGTCACGGTGGCCGTCGATCAGCCGCATTTGCCAATGGACTTCGTCGCCACTCTTCTGCGAACCGGTGCCCCGGCCATCGCAGCGTCCCTTGGGCGGCCGCACCCTGTCAACGCCTTGTGGCCCGCCAATGTTCTTGCCGCGCTTGATGGCTATTTGGCCTCGGGAAAGCGTTCGGTGTTGGGTTGGGCCGAGAGCTGCCAAGCACGTGTCGCAGAGTTTCAGGCATTGCCGGACGCGGTTGACCCATTTCTGAATATGAACACCCCCGATGACCTTCACACTGCCGAGCAGGCATCTGTCGCACACAGAACCGAAATCGCACCGCCATAAGCTGAGACATGCCCCAGCATCCGAGCGCTTTAATGACCGTTATGGGGTCGTTTCCTGAATGTCGCGTTTCGGCGAGATATGCGTCGAATCTGCCTGGCAGGTTTATTGGGGCGCAAGTCCCAGAGGATCGCCCAAAGGTCGGATCGGCCGACGACCGCCCTTCCCTCGCTGGCTGAGCATCATCGAATAGCGACGACCCTGGTTTTGACGGCATCGGCGATCGCCTTCCAGCTCTGATCACTGGTCCATGCCGGAAGACCGTCACGCTGCGCCAGCGCAAGACAGAAGCGGTCGCCGAGCGATAGCCCGTGATCGGCAGTGACCGCCCGCAATCGCCCGGCCATTTGCGCCAAGGCCTTGTCGGTCGGCACGATCGTCATCGGCAGTGGATCGAGCATGGCGTCGACCTCACGCTCGGGCATGCCAAGATGGATGAAGTGGGTGACCACCTCGGCGTAGTTGATCGTGCAGATCCGGGCGTCTGCTATCGCGGCGGCGACTTTATCAGCGCCCTTCTCTCCTTTCAGCATGGCAATGAGGGCGGAGGCGTCCAGTACGATCTCGCTCACTCTCCGCTGTCCTCGCGACGCTTGGCCAGAAACGCCTCGACCGTCGCGTCCGGGTTTCCTTCTGTGTACTGCTTCGCCAAAGCCTGAGCGCGGGCCACTGCCTGTGCGGCTGTTCGCAATACGAGACCGTCAGGCGTCTCATCCAGATAGACGGCGCCGCCGCCGACGAGCCCGAGCCGCTTTCGGATGTCAGCCGGGAGGCTCATCCGGCCATTGGGCGTGATGTTGACTTGGACTGTCATGTCGGCTCCGACTCCTGCTAAATTGGTCGAGGGCAACACTCTAGCCGGAAAACCCCTGAAATTCAACAAAATGCAAACGTGGACATAAGCTAGCAAAGTAGCCACATAAGTGCCTGTGTGGCATAGTTACCCCAATGCGTCTCAACGAGTGGTTGCTGCCCTCAGACGCACCCCTCTGCAACAGCAATGGAGCCTTGCTGCAGCTTGTCCGAAAGGGATCGCTCACCGGACACTTTTGAGGGAGCGGAGGTCAGCCCCCCCCTGCCCTCCGCAAATCCGGCTTGCCCGGTCTCTCATTAAGGTGGTACGCTTTATTTTCTCACACAGGGGCCTCATCCGTTACAAATGACCAACACCCTCATCGGATATGCCCGCTGCTCGACCGACAAGCAGGACCTCACCGCACAGCGCCGGGCTCTGATCGA
>Ga0213838_1000225_pt1 | contig 59127 bp, 51 predicted proteins | sample SWPATP13_FD_160577 | JGI IMG/M metagenome (GOLD analysis project Ga0213838, IMG submission 160577) | Coastal seawater microbial communities from Marineland, Florida, United States - SWPA TP1 #3 | ecosystem: Environmental > Aquatic > Marine > Coastal | place: USA: Florida | collected 2016-08-06 | reverse complement strand
CGAAAAATTATGCTCGTATCGTATCGACCTTAAAATCTCATTAGCCAACTCAATGGAAAAGCTTCTAGTATTCAATAGTCCTGTCAAATGATCTTTATTAGCTAAATCTGCCTCTGAATTGTGGACCATCCTAAAGTCAATGACTAAAACGGCAATTGAATAGAACGCAATAAATCGTAGCGCAAGATAAAAGAAATAACTAAAGGAAAGTATTGAAGAGTCATTAACAATAATATTCGAAATTAATAGCAAAACTATAGAAAAAACAGCAAGCGTTAGGCCGCTAGTTTTTCCCCCATACCAACTAACGAGAACTATCGGGAAAAGGTATAACGGCTCCAGCAAACTTGCATTGTCAATTTGTATACTTACAGCGGAAATCCCGAGTGTAGATAGTGCGCCAATTAGGGTAACATGCCCAAACGAGTATCTTTCAAATACATCTAAAATTGTTTTCATGAGAAATACCTGACATTAGGACAATTCCTTTGATAAGTGCAATTGGTGATAATCTGAAGAAGGTCAAATCAATTCCGAAACTTGAATTGGATTTGTAGTGCTCGATAAAAGTTTTATTTAGAAAAAGAATATAGGCTGAGGACTGTAAAAACTGCCTTCTCATAATAATGTACTAGCAGATATACACAACATTGGCCAGACTCTCAGCGTAAAGACAATACTTAGTATAGTCTACATTGAGGTATTTTAGTTTATTTAAGGCTAATGCTGTTATCCGAAACTTTGATTAATAGGAAATTGAAAATAGCCTGTTCTAATAACGAAGGTCTGTTACTCGCTCAAATCCGCCTACTGACTCCAGCTTAAGCCATTTAGTATTTATGACTCTTTATTACATTCATTAAACTTCAGCTCTAGCTGTTCAAACACCGTGCGTTCTCTACGAAGGTATTTTTGTTTAGCACTAAAAAACAAACTATTCTTCATCTCTTTCCAATACAAACCATATGGTTGAACAGGTATGAAATCACTGCAATACCTGCGTAATAGTCCGTTTGCAAAACCGTGAGTCACAACGACAACTTCTTTTTCCTTCTCTAATAGAAGCTCACAAATTGGATAAAAATCCACATCGGACGAAAAGAGAATGAAGCGATCTACATCATCTATATCGCGAAGCATTTCAGCGATAATAAGGCCGTCAGCACAAGTTTTGTTGTGCCCGTTAACTACTGGCGTATTAGTGAAAATGTTATCACCTAATTTAAAATGTTCAGGCTTTAACTTATCTCTCAAGAATTCTTCATTGCCAAAAGTCTTTATATAACCTTGGAAGTTGAGGTGCTTCTTTACTCGGTTGATAGACCAGTTAATTCGCCTTGATATTTCTTTATCTTCTACATCACGTCGCTTCTCTAGATTGCCAAATACATTGTCTAAATCGATATAAATCATGTCTTTCATAAGTCCCCCTTTATGTGAGTAACTTAGCTTGCTAGCTTTCAATTTAAGGGGAGAAAAACGACAATTTTTTAGTTACTTTTTGACTGTTAACGATGCAGTGAGAAAATTATTTACTGGCATATGGAGGAATTATGAAAGCAGATAAAAAAGTAGCCACGGGTGCAGGAGTTGCAAGCGTGATTTACGTCGAGGAAACTTTATTTTGGGTGATAGATAGGGCATTCGACGTTTTATTGGCGTACAAAGATACATTGATGCAATTGTTCATATAGCCTCCTTTACAAGCGAGAATATGCGCCTCTCTTTGTTTAGACTTCTCGGTCGTGCCAGGACCACAAACCAATTTCTGTGTTTTTTGCCAAATCGAATGCTCATATTAGGATTTATCAACCTGCTAAACGCTGGTTTAGATCATTGATCATATAGGAGTTTTTTATGAAGTTTGTCGCTTACTATCGAGTATCAACAAAAAAACAGGGTATAAGTGGCCTTGGCTTAGATGCACAAAAAAGCTTGGTACTCAATTATGTAAACACACGACAAAATGGAAAATTAACGCATGAATTTGTTGAGGTAGAGTCTGGGAAGAATAATGAACGAGAGAAGCTACAAGCAGCGCTTCATCATTGTAAGATGACAGGCTCAACTTTAGTTGTCAGCAAATTAGACCGCTTGTCTCGAGATTTGGAATTTATCGCCGCACTTATGAAGTCTGATAATGTTGATTTTGTTGTGGCAGAGCTCCCCGAAGCTAACAGTCTTACTCTCCATATTCTTGCTTGTCTCGCTCAATATGAACGTCAATTAATTTCTGAGCGAACAAAACAAGCATTAAAAGCAGCAAAAGCGAAGGGCGTGATATTAGGAAACCCTCGATTAGATGAGTTTAGACCGACAGATACAACAGCGGCAAGAGAACAGTTTTTAGAGAATGGTAAAAATTTCCACAAATCACTTCTTCTTTCAATCAAACAAGCGCAAGGAGAAGGGCATGTCTCATACTCTTCTATAGCGCGTCGATTAAATGAGCTTGGTATTAAGAGCAGACGTGGTGGAAAGATTTACCCGTCTACTGTTAGAAGGCTTTTAATATAAGTTTCATATTCTAGTAGGCAGTTATGAGCGATCATCAGACGGCCAACTAAATTCACATCACAGTAAAACTTACATGATTTTTGTCATATATTTTCTAATGAAATTCTTTTACTATGCTACTGACAAATACTCAAAATAAGCTGTAAGAAATCAAAAAGCGTCAATCTTATAGAAAGCAATAAATTTAATGTTATTTGATACGGAACGTCATGAACCACTAACCTCATCTTCATGGAAACGTAATATTGCTCTACAAGAAATATCATCAATTATCGATGATATTGAGCAATCACTATTGCCTGAAGCTTGTTGGCCTACACACCCTCTTGATGCCGAAAGTTATCCTAAAGCTGGCCCCAAATGGGCTGCATATGCTGGAGCTGCGGGTACTATTCATGCTTTACAAATTTTAAAAAACTACGGCTATAGAATAAGTGATTTGTCATATCTACTTGAAACCGTTCATTCATCATTCTTAAAATCTCCTGACGTTTCGGTAGAATCTGGTTTGCAATTAGGTGAAATAGGAATTCTAGTGCCCAGAATTTTAGCGAATCCTGACAATCAAGAAGCTATGGAATACCTTTTAAAGCGAATGGAAGAGACAATAGCTCTTCCTCTCTATGAAATAACGTCTGGACAAAGTGGAATGATGCACGCGGCTCTGGCTTTATATCGTAAGACTGGTGAAATCTGCTGGAAAAATATATTCGTAAAAGGTGCACAGTCGTTATTGGATAATTGGAAACAAGATAGAGAAACAGGCGAGTGGCTCTGGCAAAGTCAAGTGTTTGGGCCTAAACGACATTATTACGGGGCCTGTCATGGCATAACTGGTAACGTAAATATCTTGTTGCAAGGTACAGATTTACTAACAGATAGTTGTATCGAGACGATCATAGAACGAGCTATTTCCACATTAAATATTTCTGCTAAAAGAGAAAGCAACTTAGCTAATTGGGTTCTATGTACTAAACCAAATATTGATAAATTACTAGTACAGTGGTGCCATGGCGCAGCAGGTATTGTAACGGCAATGGCAAGAACTCCTAAAAGTAATTCATCAAACTCTAAACTACTTGATGACTTATTAGAAGAAAGCGGTGAATTAGTATGGCAAGCAGGGCCACTCGCAAAGGGCTCTAATATTTGTCATGGCACTTCTGGTAATGGTTACGCCTTTTTATATTTATATAAAAGGTGGGGAGATTCAATTTGGCTTGATAGAGCAAGAAAATTTGCTATCCATGCAATTGAACAGTGCCAAAAAGATCGTTTACGTTACGGCCAAGGCAGATACACGTTGTGGACAGGTGATGCCGGTCTTGCAATTTACTTGTATCATTGTTTATATCCCGACGAAGCAGCTATTCCGGGCTTAGATTTATTTTAATGGCGTATTTTTGAAATAAAATCTAATCAAAAAATTATTGGATCTACAGCTTACATACAGAGTTCAAAATGGCAAATAAGGTTAGCCAACTTCTGTTCATGGCACAATGAACTAAACCGCTCGCCGCGGTAGATGGAGCACGATTCAGGCTCATGTAGCACACCAAACAATCAATAACCTTTCTAATCTTAGCAATGAGGCGCTTCTGCCTCGCATTGCTAGGAGAACGTCGTGAAGATTTCAACCTACTTCGATCCTGCGTTACGCCAATGTCTAAACCAAGATATGGCGTTACGTAAACTCAACACTAAAACACAAATTAACTACATCAGGTCAGTGAATAAACTTTGTGAATACTTAAAACATTCGCCAGGGACAGCAACCGATGAAGAGCTCAGGCTGTTTCAATTATTTATGGTCAATCAAGGCGACTCTGGCGCAACCATTAACAGCACGCTTTCAGGTTTACGTTTTTTGTATCAAAACACCTTAGATAACCCAAAGGTGATCCGTAAGCTCAGCACCATCCCGATCCCGAGAGCATTACCCGTTGTGCTTAATGTTGATGAGGTCAAACGCTTGCTAGCAGCCGCCAATCATCCCAAGTATAAAGCCGCGTTAGCCGTTGCATATGGTGCAGGGTTGCGTATCAGTGAAGTGGTGTCACTAAAAGTCAGCGATGTTGATAGTAAGCGCATGACATTGCGTGTGGAAAAAGGCAAAGGGGGACGTGATCGCTATGCCCTGTTATCTCCGATCTTGCTTGAGCACCTTCGAGCCTGGTGGCAATTTGCTCATCAGCATCGCTTAATGTTTCCCGAAGGCTGGTTATTCCCTGGGCAAGATCCGATTAACCATATTTCAACACGACAGTTAAGCCGCGTATGCAAAGATATAGCAAGAGTTGCGGGGATCACCAAAAAGGTTTCTATGCACACCTTGCGTCATAGCTTTGCTACGCACTTGTTGGAAAGCAAGGTTGATATACGAGTCATTCAAATCCTCCTTGGTCATTCACGATTAAGTACCACGGCGCTTTATGCGCAAGTTGCCACGAACCTGCTTAAGGAAGTGATAAGCCCATTGGATAGATTAAAGGAGCCGATGTGAGGCGCATGTGGCCCGAACACAACTGGACATTGCCGATGTTTTTCGAGAGCACGGGCAAAGGTGGCGAGCACAACATGCGAGTCATCTTAGTTTAGCACAACTGAAAGTGATGTCGGCTATCGCCCATTGTCGCACGGCCCTGCTCGGTGGTCATGTGCTACGTTGTCAGGCCTGTGAGCACGTCCAAATCTCGTATAACTCATGCCGCAATCGTCATTGTCCTAAATGTCAGGCAAGCTCTGCAAAAAGGTGGCTTGAAGCAAGGCAAACACAATTATTGCCTGTGGATTATTATCATCTGGTCTTCACGCTGCCAAGCGAGGTTGCGGCATTGGCGTATTACAATAAGTCGGTGATGTACGACTTGCTAATGAAAACAGCGGCAGAAACCGTGCTGACGATTGGTGCCGATCCCAAGCGGGTAGGTGCACGTTTAGGCGTGACCTTTGTGCTTCACACATGGGGCTCTGCGATGACGCATCACCCACATGTTCATGGCATTGTGCCAGGCGGTGGCATATCACTTGATGGAGAGCACTGGGTATCCTGCCGCTCAGGCTTTTTCCTGCCTGTACGTGTATTATCCCGTTACTTTAGACGACGCTACCTTGAACGGCTAAGAGCACTCTATCAGCAAGGTGAGTTAGCCTTCTTCGGTGACAGTCAAAAGCTCGAAGATGAGGGCGAATTTACCCGTTGGCTTCATTTACAGCAGCAATATGAATGGGTCGTTTATGCCAAACGTCCCTTTGCTGGGCCAGAAGCGGTACTCGCTTACCTCTCTCGTTATACTCACCGAGTGGCTATGTCTAACAGCCGTCTGGTTAACATGGATGATGATCTGGTGAGCTTTCGCTGGAAAAATTACCGTAAAAAGACTGGGCAGCGTTATCGCACCATGTCGCTAACGCCTAATGAGTTTATCAGGCGATTCCTGCTCCATGTATTGCCCTCTGGGTTTCATCGCATTAGGCATTATGGTTTAGTGTCGAACTCTGGTTGTAAAAAGTACCTCAACAAAGCGCGACAATTGCTTAACGTGTCAATGCCTAAGCCAATAGAAACTAGCGAACGAGATGACTTAGCAGTAAAAGAGCTGGTGTATATTTGCCCTGAGTGCTCGGGAAAAATGGTGGTGCTGGAAATGCTACCAAGTCAGCTACTACCACGCGGGCCACCGTTGGCTTTACCTTAATGTTGGGTGGTTATTTTTATCAGCAAAGCTTGGTAAGGGGGAGCTTTGTGCTATTCGCTAACGCTTACCAATACCGACTATAATTATCGTTATCCAATCGTTTTTAGCATCAACATATGATACTTATTACTGGCAAATTTACCCAACAAGTAGCAGCGGTAGTGACACTTGCAACAACCACTCAGTTACTTTCCCCATAACGACTTAGACCTGCGCGGTTTCCACATTGTGGGCCTGTACGACACCAGCACTTGATTGTGTTAGCGAGGTTTATCATCTTGACCGCTGGTGTCTTACTAACCTTCACGTAAACGATGGCCAGAGTTGATTGCGTTCGCTTAAACAAATCTGGCAAGTGAAACTAGGGTATATAAAATATATTTGACGTTTTTGGAAAATTATCTCGTTCACTATGGATGAGTGTCATCCACTAGTAATAGGTCGATCATACCGTTCAATAAATACAAATCTTTCTCATATTTCTTTTTCCAGTTACCTGCCGTGTTAGCGGGTATGCCAAGTAAAGGCATATCAGCTTGCTTTAATAACCCTGCGTATACGATCAAACCCCAAAGCAATCGTTCTTTTTCATCATATGACTTCTTTTTGTTATTTGCCATTTTTGATACCTCTCAATAATGAATGACAAGCACAGCTTAGCCGCCGATTGGCATAGCGTTGCATAAAACACTTAGTTTTATAGCCAGCTTTCAAAAAAGAAGATAAGTCCAAATTGTTAAAGAGCAGTCGATAAATGAACAGGTGAGAGAAGTATCCTTAATACAGAGTGTTATGGCGCCTTATATTGCTCTGTAGTTTCCAAGCCTTCTCTCGTTGTTCTGACTCGCGAGTGTGTCGACAAGAGAGACTTTGGAACTCCAAAGCGTCAATTTCAAATAAAAACACCTTTTTCATTGTTTAAATGCAAAAGTTATTTTGTTGTGGAAGGGAATGAAAGAATAGTCGCTTCTGTTGAAGATCGTGGCTTTAAGCTAGGCTCTTTATAGAAATTGCTAATTTCTCTGTGTAAAGCTAACTGCCAATCTGCCCTGTATAGCTTCTCTGGGAATATGAGCTCAGTGTAGCTTTGACGTGCTTGCCTTAAAAAGAATGCTGAATCCATTAAGATTGCTTCGTTAGATTCAAGCACAGCATAGCGGTGCTTTCGTGTTCCTTCTCTGCGGGTTTCGACTGCTATAACACTATGTACGTGAAATGGTTGCCATAGCTCCCAAAAATTGGGTATGTAGTAATGCCTTGACCAGTCAGCATTCCAAACAGGAACAACTTCGAAGTGCTTGTTGAAATGTAAACGTAAAAGATACCTTCTCTCGCTGTCCAAGACATCTTTATTATTGAGAGAATAAAGAGTGCGCATCAATAAATAAGCTATATTCGGGTAGTCAGTCCGAGCAAAGCCCAAAGGGTAGAATTGTTCTCCGCGTTTAAAGCGGTCAAAACAACCTTTGTAGTATTGATGGCACTCTTCTTTCATTCGCCACAAATCGACGATCTTAGGAGAGTTATATATTTCGATGAGTGGTTCATTCATGGAAAAAGAATACAGCCGAATCAAACACTGTCAAAAAACATAACTTCGTTACACTGCGTATTATTCCTCGCAGAGTTTCATACTCACTGCGGTCTTGCCGAGACGACTGTTTCCTGCCATATATTGCAGGAACGTGTTCATTCTTGTTTGTTCTAAGTCCTATAAATTAAGGCGTTTATGCGAGGTTTTCTGCAATAACTTGCAGATGAAAATCCCTGAAGATCCGATTATATATAGTTTTCCGGGATTATATTAAGTACTCAGCAACACTACAGGAGGGCTGAGATTTTTAATTATCTATCATCGCTTTTAACTCATGGAAGTCTGTAGTCGATGCAGCCCAAACCTTATTAAATTGTTTTTCCTGTATCTCAATATTATTGGGGAAGGGTACAACATTATTACCGTCGATAGCTTCACTTTCTTTACCATACTTTTCTTGTAGCTTTTTAGATGTTTCGACTACTGGTGTTTTTAAGTAATGATCTTCAAGCGTACGGCTTTTTTCACTATGAGTTGAAATGGATGCAATTTCACTTCGGCTAAAACCATCAGCATCTAGGCGGCTTATTCCTGTGCGGCGAAAGTCTCTAAATTGCAGATGAGGTAGACCCGCGTTATTAAATATTTCACGAAACCCTGATGACAACTTGTCTACATCATACGGAAATATATAAGTTTCACGCGAGTGATTACTGTCTGGTCCAAAGCCCATCTGCATTAATATCTTTCTAGCCTCTGGGCGAAGTGGAGACCATTGGGGTTCGCCTTTATTAGTTTTGCGGTTGCGATGTTTGGAGAGATAAATTAAGTTCTTGTCGAAGTCTAAATGTTTTACTTGGATAAGAGGTAATGCTGCTCGTCGAAGTGCCTGAACGATACAGAATTCGAATATCTTTGAATAAGGGTATATGGCATTAGGCCGACTCTCATATATGTCACACTCGTCAAGTATAGTTGCATCATTGCCCTTATTGACAACGGTTGTTCTAACCCCTGATTCATCAATCAACTCCTCCTCCCAAAGTGCATCCCAAGCTTCTTTTACACAAGTATTATCTACAGGTATGCGACAGCTCGCTTTTGCATGCTTTAACATATAGCTGATCATATTGATATACCAGCAAACAGTCTGTGGTTTTCTGGTTCCGCTTATAGTCAAATCTCTTGCGTATTGAACAATGTCGTTTAGCGTTAGTTTGTGAAGCGGAACTTCTGAGATAGGAAACTTCAAGATCATCTTTATGCCGCTTAGTTCTTGCTTCGTTAGCGAGTTAGCGCGAACTTCAAGAGTTTTATTCACAAGGTCTGCTACAGGAAGCTTGCTTGTGCAGAAGCGTTTTATACAGTCACCTTTCTTTAGCGCAGCTCTTACATCGTTTCGCCAATTATCGGCATCTGTTCGGTAATTAAAGATTTCGTCATAGTTGAAGAATGGATTTTTCTCTCCTTTACGCCATAAGCGCACCCGTCCACGAAAAACAGTTATAGTGCCTGATTTATTTGTGCGTGGTGTGACTTCTGTTTTGTGTTTTATCATTAGGTAACCATCTTATTTATTGAAGACGGTTACCTATTGTAGGGATACTTTCTGTTCTTGCATCAAAGTATTGTTTGTTTCACTTATAGAGCTTCTTTACTTGTAAAGAAGCGCTTTGATACATTCGCCATTATCAAGTGCAGCCTGCACGCTTTCTCTCCAACACATAGTGTCGCTTTGATATTTGAAATTTTCCGAGTATTGAAAGTATGGCTGTTTCTCTCCTTTGTGCCATAAGCGTACTCGGCCGCGATAGATAGTTCCTGGTTTACTTTGGCGTGGTGTAACTTCTATTTTAGATTTAATCACTTGGTAACCCTCTTATTTATTAAAGACGGTTACCTATTGTAGGGATATTTTCTGTTCCTGCATCAATGTATTGTTTGTTTCACTTATAGAACTTTAGGACTAGGTTTCGGGGCTAGATAAGTTGGTTAGGCCGCTATAGAGCCGCCTATCATATTTTTTATCTTTTACACAATTATCGACGTGCTTTTTCCAACTTGATTAATGAATCCGGAAAAACGTTTACATAAATATCATGTAAAATTTTTAAGTCTTTATGGCCTGACACCGCTGCAACTTGTGGGAGTGAAAACCCTTTTTCAATAAGTGCACTACAACCCTCTCGGCGAAGATCTCGGTACTGAAGGTCGGTTATGCCTAGTCGCCGAATAACACGACGAAACCCCGCTGTGACGCTTCGAGAGTTAAAGGGGAATATATACCTACCAACTTTAGGTTGTGCTTGAATAATTTCGAGAGCTCGTCCTTCTCCAAGGAGTGGCAAAAGCATATCGTTACCAAGCTTTTGCGTCGGGTGCTTGCGGTTTTTAACAAGGATCAACGACCTTTCAGGGATTAAGTTTTTCCATTCGAGATGGCAAAGCTCAGATATTCGTAGACACGTTAATACTGACATTTCGAATAAATCAGCAAATGGAATTTGAACTTCGTCACGTTGTTGATAGTGCCTTAAGACGGTTAGCACTTGTTCGAATTCACAACTTACTAAGCGTCTGCTCCGCTTGTCTGACTTTGCAATTAGCCTTAAACGTTTAAGTGTTGGGTATGACTCAATAATGGTTCTATCATCTATATCAAGATTAAACATGCTTTTGGCATGTATTAGAACACTGCGGAGACAGGATATATCGCCAGAGACCGTTTGCGGCTTCGGCTTAGTTTCAGCGTTTAAGCGGTCGTAACAAAAATCGACAATATGTTGTGAAGTCAGATCAACTAGTCGTACTTTGCCTAGCGGATATCGTGTCGTTTGTTTTAGTGAGGCCTTAGCAGACCTGCCTAGTGGTTTATTCGAAGCGCAGCTTTTTTCGGTATATCTTTCAATTAATTCCTTTACCGTCGTAGTCATAAGTTGTTTGTCAGCGAGTGTTTCGCCATGCTCTCTTGAATGTATTAAGTCTTTAGCCCACTTAGTTGCTCCTGCTTTATAGTCGAATGTTTTACTTTTGCTAAAGATCACTTTGCCAAAGCTTTTCTCTCTAACATTAGCTTTATATCGTGTCTTTATTTTTCCTTGGTTGTTGGTACTGTTAATTTTTTCTATGGTAAAATACGCCACTTTTTTACTCCTAGCTGAAAAATTCAGGGGGCCTATAGAGGGTCCTGAAATACATTTGGGGTCCCTTTTGGGGACTTTTTTGAGTAAAAAACAAACTATTTTACATTGTGAAGAATTTAGGTTTTTTTATGCTGAACCTATATAAAACAAGGCCTGCGAGGAAAAATGAAAAAATCCAAAATTGATCACAAACTATCAATTGCTCCGATGCTCGATTGGACAGATCGACACTGTCGCTATTTTTACCGCTTAATGTCTCAAAAAACCGTGATGTATACCGAAATGGTCACCACGGGAGCGATATTATTTGGTAAGGGTGACTATCTTTCCTTTAATGATGAAGAGCACCCGGTTGTCCTGCAACTGGGAGGCAGTGATCCCGTTGCCATGACCGAATGCGCAAAGATTGCCGAGCAGCAAGGGTATGACGAAATTAATATTAATGTCGGTTGCCCATCAGACAGGGTGCAAAATGGCCGCTTTGGTGCCTGTTTGATGGCAGAGCCCAAACTGGTGGCTGAGTGTGTTGAGCAAATGCAAAATGCGGTTTCAATTCCCATTACGGTGAAGTCACGCATTGGTATTGATGATTTAGACAGTTATGAGTTTCTGCATGAGTTTATCGATATTGTCAGCGCAGCCGGTTGTCAGCATTTTATTGTTCACGCCAGAAAGGCCTGGCTTAGCGGTTTAAGTCCCAAGCAAAACAGAGAAATACCACCACTTGATTACCATAGGGTTTACCAGCTTAAACAGGACTTTTCACGCCTGGAAATATCCATTAACGGCGGTATAAAATCTCTGGCGGAAGCCAATGAGCACTTGACTCATATTGATGGTGTAATGATAGGAAGAGAGATTTATCAGAACCCCTATATGCTGACTCAGGCCGATCAGGCGATATGGCAGCAAGAAAAAACCGCTATTTCAAGGGGGCAAATCATTGAGGCCATGGCGGAATATATTGAAAAGTATGTAGAGCAGGGGGGACGCTCCTGGCACGTGATCAGGCATATGCTGGGCCTTTGCAATGGCCTGCCGGGCGCCAAACAGTTCAGGCGCTACCTGAGTGAAAACTCTGCTAAAGAAAACCAGGGAGCAAAAGTCTTGTTTGATGCCTTTGCCAAGGTTGGCTGAAGCTAAATGTCCCTATATCGGGAATAGGTGTCCCGATATAGGGATGCCATTGTCACCACAGTATTTTCCATTTTTACAATTCGTTAACTTTTTTTACCAATAAATGGTTGTTTTAGCTAATTGGCAGTTGCTTAGGGTGAGTTGCCTTTTACCCTAACACCCTCATAAAAAATAAATTATATTATTTTTCAATGTGTTGAGGTTTTTATTACTAAGTGGCACAACCTTTGTACTAGTTATTGCAACTTAACTAGTAATACAAAGTGGAGAGCTATGATGAAAACACTAATTGCAACAGTACTAACCTTGGGAGTGATTCCCCTTTCGGCTCAGGCCAATGAAGAAGTCAATCTAGAGCAAGCGGCTAAGGCCTTAACTTTACAAAACGTCGCCAAGGTACAGTTGGAGCTTGATTCACAAATCAAACGTGATATTCAGGTGTCTATTCATGCCATGCGTGCGCCAGTTTTAGTCAAGCAGCCGGAAACGCTACTAGCTAAAACAGAAGTTAAAAAACAACAAGAAACAGAAGTGGAATAGAGAATATTCATTATGCTTAGTTTATCAACCATTTTTACCTTAATGATGCTGCCTGGGGTATGTATGCTTGCCGCGTCCTTTGTGGTCGGTTTATTCGAAAATGAATGCCAGCAAAATGACAGCAAGGACAGCCAGTTTTTAGAAGCGGATGCGCTTTAGTCTATCCGCTTTCTTTTTAATTACTTTAACTATACAGGAAATAAAAAATTCGCTAGTTTGTTATTAGAATCGCTATTGATAACAACCTAGTATGAAAAAAAAATACACACAGCTGATCACTCCTGAACAATTGGCTCAGTCAATTGAACAATCTGATCTCATTATCCTAGACGCAAGTATTCAGCCTGTCGGCAATATGACTAAACCTGAGTTTCAATGGCCTGACGTTAGCCTACCTAATGCCAGACGATTTGATTTGGAAACAGACTTTTCCGATAGCCGCGCCGCTTTTCCCCATACCATGCCATCCGCTGAACAGTTTCAGCATCAGGCCAGGCTGCTTGGAATAAACAACGACAGCCAGGTAATTGTTTATGACAGCTTCGGCGTATTTTCCAGTGCCAGGGCCTGGTGGATGTTTAAGGCCATGGGCCATCATAATATTGCCGTGCTGGATGGCGGACTCCCCGCCTGGATAAACGGCGGCTACCCAGTAGAGCAAGCCAATAACACTAGCCAAACAGCTACAGGTGACTTTCAAGCCAGCTATAATCCCGATTATTTTAGCGATACCCGCCAAGTGCTGGAATCGCTAGAAGACGATACTTGTGTGATCTTGGATGCCAGAGCCTCAGCCAGGTTTTCGGGTCAGGCTAAAGAGCCAAGGCAGGGAGTAAGGAGTGGCCATATGCCAGGCTCAAAAAATTTACCTTTTGGCCAATTGTTGGATAGGGGCAGCTTTTTACCTAAAGAAAAGCTGGTTGCAATTTATCAGTCTGTTGCCATGCATGAACAGGCACTGATAATGAGCTGTGGTTCAGGCGTTACCGCCTGTATCTTGGCGCTTGCGGCAGAGTTGTGCGGTTATCAATCAATATCCGTATATGATGGCTCCTGGAGTGAGTGGGGAACAAGGACAGAACTGCCCGTGGTGACAAACTAGTTTCCTTTTCTTTGTTAGGCCAGTACCTACTAATATGATTGCCACTATTTGCTTGGTAGTGGCAGCGTAAATTTTGCCACATTAAATCTAATACCTCCATTTTCCTGCCAATACATGAGCCTGTCGACAAGATTTTAGTTGTTAACCATAATCAAAATTCAGCTTGGTTAAATTCACCAAGTCGTTAGCTAAATTTACCAATTTATCGCGCGACATATTATGTCGGCACTTGGTGGTGATACTTGTATATGTTAATAACCTCTTATTTATCAAAGGTATAAAAAATATTTCTGGGTTGGCACAAGGATTGTAATAGTTAAACCAAGAAAAGAAGTTGTTAGGTAACTTTTTATTAGCAGATTTATAAGGACATCAAAATGAGTAATTTAACGCGTAAAAGTATTATGGCCTCTATGGTAGCCGGCTTGGGATTAATGTTGAGTGTCAATGCCAGCGCACAGGAGTCTTCTTTGGAAACGGCGATGGCGAAAATGATCCTTGCGCAAAGCCAGCAAGTGGCTCAGAACCTGAGTGCTCAGATTCAGCAGTCGATTACTCAAGATGTTGAAAATTTTTCTATTGATAGTGCGTTAACCTGGTTTTCAGTGGACAGTCAGTCTGTTGAAAAACAAGAAAAAACAGCTGTAGCCAAATCACCAAATCATAATGACAACACATCGGAAGATGAATAGGAGATCTTAATTATGGGTATGTTTTCACGTTTCACAGATATCATCAATGCCAATATTAACAGCATGCTGGATAAGGCGGAAAATCCGGAAAAAATGATCCGCCTGATTATTCAGGAGATGGAAGAAACTCTGGTGGAAGTCAGAACCACGGCTGCCAAGAATATTGCAGAAAAGAAGTCCTTGATGCGCCAATTGCGCTCGTTGGAATCCAGTGTTGAACACTGGCAACAAAAAGCCGAGCTGGCACTAAGTAAAGGCCGGGAAGATCTTGCCAAGTCGGCGTTAACGGAAAAGCACAAGAACAATCAAAAGGTAACAGAGCTACAGGAACAGCTAGAGCAATTGGATGAGTTTCTTGGCCAGGTTCAGGATGATGGCCAAAGCTTACAGGACAAACTGGCCGAAGCCAAACGTCGCCAGGAGGCCTATGTTTTACGTCAGCAGTCGGCAGAAGTACGCCTTAAAGTGAGGGAAAAGGCTGCGATATATAATATTGATGAAGCCATTGGCAAGTTTGAACGTTATCAGCAGAAGATAGACGAGGTGGAAGCCCAGATTGAAGCTTACGACATGACATCAAACCAAGACCTGAATAGCCAGTTCAGAGCACTTGAAACGAACGATGATGTTGAGCAGGAGCTGGAACAACTTAAGAAAAAAGTCGTTAACGGCTAGCGGCTAGGCGGAGATAGCAATGGTTTCATGGACGCTGTTGATTGCTATATGTTTGACTCCTGTACTGGCATTCTTTGTTGAGCAGTATTTACTTAGAATAACTAGGCTACACACTGCTCGCCGCGACTAAAACGCTTTTATCTCGAACAAAAATTAACCGCGAAAGATAAACAGCCTCTAGGGATACCAGCGCAGTAATGAGGAATTTTAACATGAATTATGATCGTAACTATTCGGTAAACAAGACATTAGCTAAAGATATGACACACAAAAAATTATCCGGAGTTTGTGCCGGTATTGCCAGGCACTATGATGTACCCAGATTGCTTGTCAGAGCAGGCGCAATAGTCGCCTTGATCAGCTTTCCTGTAGCTACCGGTGTTGCCTATTTAGTTGCCAGCTTACTAATGCCAAACAGCAGGTATTAAACGGAGCATCTTAAGTAACGAGTCGAGGGGGATTCATGTCATTTTTTAAATCTTTGGTTTTGGCCATTGTTGCGACACTTTTTCTGACCTATGTACTTGGTCTGAGCGTTGTTGAGTTGCTGGACGTTAATGTTTATATGGGCAATGAATTGATTGAACCATTAAAAGCCATTAGTGTTTCAGCACTGGTTGTTGTTCTACTGGTTGTCTTGGCTCTGGCGATTATTTTAAGTGTCTTTGGTTCGGTTATTTTTATCGCTTTGTTAAGCTTGGGGGCTCTGGCCATGCTAACCATAGGTATGTTTTGGCCACTTTTCCTTATTGCCGGTGTTATCTGGTTGGTGACAAGGGATAAACAAAAGCATGCCTATCAAGGCTAGCCAATCATATGGAAATGGAAAAAAGCTGAACCAGGGGTAAGTGGTCAGCTTTTTCGTATCAGCGGGGTTAGTTAAAAAACTGGGCAAGAATGTTTTTACAGTCTTCCGTCTTCATAAGGCGAGAGAACTCTTGGCCTTCATTTTCGATGATCTGAGGCAAAACGGCCTGGCTTGCCTGGCGCATAAGTTTTTTACTTGTCATTACTGAGTCAAAAGGTAATTGGGTAATAGCGAGTGCGACTTCCTTAGCTCGCTCGAGTAACTCGTCAGGCTGACAAACCTGATTTACTATGCCATATTGATATGCCTCTTCGGCATTAAAGAGTTTACCCAGTACCAGTAATTCAAACGCCTTGCTATGGCCGATGCGCATAGGCAATAGCAGACTCGAACCTGCTTCGGGGCAGAGTCCCAGCTGAGTGAAGGGAAGCTTGAACTTACTATTGTTGGCTGAAATGACCATGTCACAATGTAGCAATAAGGTGGTGCCTATGCCGACCGCGGCTCCGGCAACGGCGGCAACCAAAGGTTTATCGAAATTAGATAAAACTTTAACAAAGCCTAGGGCGGCAAGATCGCCACTTTCGGCGCTGTCGATAAAATCCTGAAGGTCATTTCCGGCACAGAAGCAGTTTTCGTCGCCTTGAACCAGTACACAGTGAATATTGCTATTTTGCTTGGCAGAGTTAAATAATTCACCAAGATCTTGATACATTTTTGAGTTTAGAGCATTTTTTTTGTCAAGACGGTTCAATGTTATGGTGAGCAGGCCATCTTGTTCTTGAGTGAGAATTAAGTTATCCATTTTGTTCTAGCTTAGTTACAATAGCAGAGCAACACCTTAGTATTTCTAAATAGGGAAGTATAGATGATATGAAAATTATTTATTATGCCGTAATATTTTGCAGCCTGGTTTCAGCTATTCTTGCCGGTTCTGTTAAGGCGCAGGAAATTATTGTTCGTGATGGCTATGTGCGTGAAACTATTCCGGGAACCAAGGTTTCATCGGCCTATATGACACTTAAAAATAACAGTGAAAAAGTGCTGATTTTGACAGGGGCAAGCAGTGATGTTTCAAAGCGAATTGAAATACACGAGCATATAATGGCTGACGGCATGATGAGAATGCAGCAGCGCCAATCACTGATTATCAAGGCGCATGGAGAAGTGGTGTTGCAGCCATCGGGCTTTCATTTAATGATTTTTGATTTACAGCAGCCCCTTAAGCATAAAGACACCATTTCAGTGACACTACATTTTGCCGATCAAGATGATTTGATTATTCAATTACCCGTGCAAAGCATTAAAAAAATGCAACATCACCATCATTAGGAGCTTGCCATGAAGGTCAATTTTTCTGCTAAAACGATAATTTATATTGTTGTTAGCATTTTCTTTATTTTTTATCTTATTGGTGTTTATTGGAGCTTTGAACCAGATCTTATCGATATCAAGGCCGAAGTCACCTCAGATGCGACGGCAGAAAATGTTCAACCTGTGGTCGGTTATACCACGACCACAACCTTGATCCGGGTGACAGAAACCTTGTTAGATAAGCCGGGTGGCTACCTGTCTAATGATGCACTGCCGCCCTCAGTATTTCTGGATAATATTCCCTCCTGGGAATTTGGCGTCTTGGAAATGGTGCGGGATATGGCCCTGGTAATGAGGCAGGAATTTAGCCGTTCCCAGTCACAGTCCCTTGAAAATCAACACCTGAAAATTGCCCATCCAAACTTGAATATCGATCATACCAGCTGGGCAATGCCCAGTTCGGAAGGGGAATATGGCAAGGCGATTAAGGCCTTGTATGCCTATCGCAAAGACTTGGCGGATGTTAATACCCAGTCTGCTCAATTTTATGCGCGAGCCGACAACTTGCGCAGCTGGCTCAAGGAAGTGACCAAGCGCATGGGCAGCTATTCACAGCGTTTAAGTGCCAGTGTCGGGCGGGATCAACTTAACATAGATTTGGCCGGCGATAATGTTGCGCAGCAATCGACGGCGAACGCCAGTAGCATGGAGTTAAAAACCAGTTGGTGGAAAATTGACAATGAGTTTTATGAAGCACGAGGAGCATGCTGGGCATTACTGCACTTTTTACGTGCAATCGAAATAGATTTTGGTGATGTCTTAGCCAAGAAAAATGCTAAAGTAAGTGTGCAGCAAATTATTCGTGAATTGGAAGCCAGCCAGCAAGCGGTTTGGAGTCCGATGATTCTTAATGGTGACGGTTTTGGCATATTGGCCAACCACTCTTTAGTGATGGCGAATTATATATCACGTGCCAATGCGGCATTAATTGATTTAAATGAATTACTTAGTCAGGGATAAAATAAAATGAAAAAATCAGTGATTGCAGCTGGAATGGCTGCTCTGCTGTCAGCGGGTGTACAGGCGGATACGATTGGCCTATATCTTGGCGGCCAGGTCTGGGACAACAGTGTTGATGGCATCTTTGGCGAATCAGGCGGCCAAACCGACTTTAATCTTAAAGATGAGCAGCAGGGCAGCTTTTTTATCGCCGTTGAGCACCCGCTCCCCCTTATTCCCAATGCCAAGGTCTCAATGACCAATCTGGACACCGACGGCTCTACCGTGCTGACCAGTGACTTTGATTTTGCCGGTGAAACCTTCACCAAGGGGACCGCCGTTGATTCCATCTTTGATATGAGCTATGTCGACTATACCCTGTATTATGAATTGTTTGACAATGGGCTCTTTTCTTTTGACTTTGGTATTTCTGCGCGCGATCTTGACAGTGATATTACCGTTGCTACCAAAGGGGACTCGCCAACGACTGCCAAGCAATCATTATCCGGTATGATCCCCATGCTGTATGCTTCAACCATGATCGGCTTGCCGCTAACAGGATTAAATATCTACGCGGAAGGTAATTTTTTATCGTTCGATGATCATACCATTTTGGATTATCAAGCGGGCTTAAGCTATGAGTTGGTTGACAATTGGGCCGTTGATTTGAACCTAACTCTTGGCTACCGCTCGGTGAAGTTGGAGTTGGAAGACTTAGACGATATTTATACAGATCTGGAATTTGATGGCGTTTATGCAGGCGCTGTGCTGCACTTTTAGAGGAAATATTATATCTAAGGCAGTCATCCGTCAGGCTGACTGCCTTGTTCATTCTTAGACTTTAAAGTTAGAAAGTTCATCTGTTAGCTGTTGCGTGTCCGCATTGACCTGTTCTAACAAATTTACCATATTTTCCAATTCTTTCATCGACTCATTGGCCAGATCTCGCAAATGCACTATGTTTCTGTCCATTTCCTCTGAAACATTGTATTGCTGCTCCATGGCATCGGCAATATTACCAACAGATTCGTTTGCGCCATGTTCTAGTTCGATTGCAGAATTTAATTGCTCTGACATGCTTTCAACAAATTCTGCCGTTTGAGCCGTGAGACTCCTTCCCCCGGTAACCTTATCCACGGCCTCTGCCCCTATTTCCTGCAAGGAGTTGACCGTCCCCTGTATCTGATCAATGGACTGCTGTGTTCTATGGGCCAGGGCCCTGACTTCGTCGGCGACGACGGCGAAGCCCCTGCCTTGTTCGCCTGCTCGTGCAGCTTCTATGGCGGCATTAAGTGCCAGCAGGTTGGTTTGTTCTGCAATGGACTTGATGACATCAAGCACTACGCCGATTTCCTGACTTTCCGAGCTTAACTTATCAATCACTGTCACTGACTCCGACATGTTGTTTGATAAGGTGGCGATATTCTCAACCGATTTATTCATTTCTTCCCTGGCGGATACCAGTGCATGGTCGGTTTTAAGTGTGTTATCGGCAGCGTCCTCGGCATTTGATGTAATGTCTTTTATGCTGGCGGTCACCTGGTTGATGGCTGTTGCAATGGAGTTTGTTTGCCCTTCTTGCTCCGCGATCTTACGATTGATTTCTTCGGTCGCTTGTAGAACACTTTTGACAGAAGTTTCAAGGTGTTTTGCCGTTTCGACAATTGATGTAATTAAGTTTCTGAAAGTGGTTAAGAAATTATTAAACTTTATTGCTACATCGCCAACTTCATCTTCTACGCCTATGTCAATTTGTGTGGTGAGATCCCCTTTACCCTCGGCAAGGATTGACAGTGAGCGGTTAAGTCTATTAGTGCGCTCTAAGACAACTTTTCTAAATAGGAAGATCATTATAGCTGAAAACACAAACATAATGGCAATGGTCCCCAGGATAATGTAGATCCGAATTGAAGTTGTCATCGCAAAGACCTCTTCCAAAGGTTTTACCACTTCAAGCACTCCTCTCACGTCGTTAAGCTTCCAGTCGTTTTTTGGGGTTAGAGGATGATTGTTATGACAGTTTACACATCCCTGGGCCTGCATGGTGTCTGCAACGGCCACCCTGATATAGGGCTTGCCATTGCGCTCAACCTGTTCGCTGAACACTTGTTTGGCATTGCGTGAAAGGGATTGCCATGCCCGCGTCTGAAAATCATCCAGCTGACGGGATGCCCTGTTAGGGAAGGGGTATTTACTATACAAGCTTAAGTTGGTACCTGCTTTTGACAGTTGTTGGCTGAGTTCGTGGATCATTGTGGCCGGCAAGGGCAGCCTGTTAGGGTCATCCTTGTGCTCAAAGTGTGGTGACATGCCGAAGGCTTTGGCCTTAGTGATCACATTCTTAGTGTAATAGCCGCGAATGGTTTTGAACTGTTTAACCGTGGTGACCGCTTCTTGAGTCGCGGAACTGATCACCCTTTGCTCGATAAATGTTGGCAGGGCGTAAATGATCAATATGGCAACGATAAGCAAAAAGGCAGATAGCGGAATAATGAAGCGCTGTGTCATAGTGTGCTTCTTCATGACAGACCTTCTTTTTTACTATAACCTGTTATTGGATCCGTTTTCCCCTGAAAACAGGTTTTAGATGTCGATTATGGATATAGTATAGACTTCAATTAACTATCTGGCTGATAAAAGTAATACAAGCCGTTATTTTGGGAGTGATTTGCTGTCGTATGCTAGAGGTTGACGCCATAGACATGGATTTTTATACCTCTTGTCACCTGAATTCGCCACTTCGTCCCAAGGGCCAGACTTTTAAAATCTTTACTGACATACTGGAGAGGATCAAAATTATAAGTGTCTCTAAATACTCCTTGGGCTACTTACTTTTAATTTGATCGATTCTAGCAAAGTGGTGTCTATGATCTGTCAATCCTAACTACTACGAATGCTACTCGGGGTGATTATTCACCCCGAGAACCTTTCTTTAAAGAGCAATTCAGTTAAATCAGCGCTCGCTAATAAGTTCTTCTAGCTTGTCTTTATTTCGCCTGGATAGGGTCAGTTGCTGTCCGCTTTTTAAGATGACTGTATAATCACCATTGTCATTGGCCCTAAGTTCATTGACACTGGCTTTCCTGACAATGGAGGAGCGATGAATTCGAATGAAAACAGCGGGATCCAGCTGTTTTTCCAACGAGGTAAGTGTTTCGCGATGGAGTATATGCTTGCCGCCAAATAGGTAGACATCGGCATAGTTGCCAGCGCCGGTAATATAATCTATCTGGTCTATTTCGATTAATTTGATTTTACCCGGCTCTTTCACTATTAATCGTGTTTTATACTTTTTTTCCTTTTCTTCGTTCATTTGCTGAATAAGCAAACTTAGCTGTTTAAAATCGGTCGCAACCTTGTTTGATATCTGCTTTTTGGCCTTTTCAAGCGCTTGATAAAAGCGCTCGTCATCGAATGGCTTAAGCACATAGTCTATGGCGTTTAGATCGAAGGCCTCAATGGCGTATTGATCATAGGCTGTGGCAAATACTACGACAGTTTCGGGAGAGAGTTTTTCCGCCAGCTGTATGCCTGTTTTCCCCGGCATCTGGATATCCAAAAACACCAGGTCAAACTTTTGTTGTTGAATCAGCTGCAAGGCCTGGTTGCCATCTTCGGCCTCACATACTTCCGCTATATCTGCCTGATCTTTTAATAAAAGCTTGATTGTTTCCCGAGCTAAATATTCATCATCGGCGATGAGTACCTTAATCATGCCCTGCTCCAAAAGGTATAGATAAAAATATTTGAAAGTAACCGTTATCCAGTTTGGTTTGCGTTAACGAGAATTTGTCTGTATAGAGCTTTTTCATGCGCTCTCGACAGTTCTTTAAACCTATGCCAAAACCTTTATGGACTTCCGATTCAGGGACTTTATTGGTTAACCTGATCAACAAATTACCTTGTTTTTTATATATGTCCAATTCCAACGTATTTTTATTGCTCTCCAGCTGTGAACCATGCTGAACAGCATTTTCGACAAAGGGTTGTAATAGCATAAAGGGAATTTGTGCATCCAGGCAATCTTCATCCACATTGATCTTGGTATCCAGCTTGTTGGTAAAGCGCATCTTTTGAATGGTTAAATAGCTATTAATAAAGTCGATTTCTTGCTTCAAAGAGATGAGCTGGTTGTTATGGTTTTCCAATACTTTTCTTAGCATCAGGCTCAACTCACTAAGCGCCTTTATTGCGCTTGGCTTATTGTCCAGCCGAATCAAGCCTGAAATGGTATTTAGGGTGTTAAAAAGAAAATGAGGATTGAGTTGAGACTTAAGAGATTGCAGTTCGACTTCAAGCAACTGTTTTGACAATTGCTCATTCTGCGTTGCCTGTTGCTGAGCGCTCTTATAATAAGAGAAGGCATAGCCGGAGCATAAGACTGCCATATATACCAAAAAGTCCATATGAAGCGGGCTGAGCAATAATCGGTTTACGGCATTTGACAGTTCGTCCAGTGAAATCTCCCCCGTATTGATCAGTGACACTTCAACTATGGTTAAGCCCCAGTACAAACTGAAAATCAATGCCATTACAACCAGGTTTTTAAGGATAAAGTTGAATAAATGCCTGGTATCAATTTTATTTACTGCCGTGGATGCAATGATCAGGGGAGCAATAATCGCCCAGTTGCCCCACCAGGGTAAATATTCCAACCAGATGTCTAGCCAGATGGCAGGGCGCTCATAGTGAATACTCATGCGGTAGCTATGAGAGGCAGCAATAGTATTCAAAATTAACCAAAAAATGATATTGGCTAGCCAAAATTTGCGATTGGGGATGTTATTAATGTAGTCTGCGAACATTATTGTAATACTTATGAACCTGCACTGGATTATTCATTAATTTATCATCAAAAAGCAAATATCATTTTGTAATTTTACGCTTCTTTACAATTGAACTTTTTAAGTTCAGTAAAATCAAGGTGTTACAATGGCATTAAAACAGTATTTATTAATGAATCTCACTTTTAACTAACAAATAAATGCCATCTAAACCCTAATGTCTACCATTTATCACACGAATTGGGCCATTGGCGTAATGGCTGGTGTTCGAGCTGGCTAATGGCGTTAGTTTGTCTCTCGATAAGAGAATAATTATCAGATAAAAAATTATAAACTCTCAGGGAGACATATATGTTTAACAATTCTCGAATTGCCAAGTCTGTTCGACTGGCCATGCTATTTGGTGCAAGTGCTGGTATTGCGGTATCGGCACCTGCTTTAGCCGCAGAAGAAAGTGCGGAAGATGTTGAACGCATCGAAGTTACGGGTTCACGTATCAAGCGGACGGATATGGAAACACCTGTTCCTGTAACAACCATTGGACGTGCTGATATCTTGGAAATGGGAGCTTTGAACGTTGCAGATGTGCTAAACCAATCACCTGTTGCAATCGCAAGCTCAGACCAATCAAATACGGCATTTACCAATTCAAGTGTAGGTCTTAATACCACGCAACTACGCGCGCTAGGGCAAGAGCGTACCCTAGTATTAGTTAATGGTCGTCGCTTTGTTTCAGGTGTATCGCCGTCTGTAGGTTATGCGGTTGATTTGAATGCCATCCCAACCTCTATGATTGAGCGTATTGATATTCTTAAAAGTGCATCATCGGCCATTTACGGTTCAGATGCGGTTGCCGGTGTTGTCAATATTATCACTAGACAAAACTTTGAAGGCGTAGAGGTAAATGCCCAAACAGGCATTTCTTCAGAGTCTGATCGTGAAAAGTATACTATTAATGTTACTGCCGGTAATGTCTGGGATTCAGGTAATGCCTCAATCGCGATCGGTTTTGATGATGATAAAGGCTTGAAGTCTTCAGACCGTTCATTTTCTGAGTTTGATGAAGCTGTGGTTTTGGATGACAATGGCAATGAAGTAAGGGATGTTGTCTTTTCATCTTATCCCCCCCAAGGTCGTGTCGGTGGCTATAATGGTGACGGTACGCCGTTTAACTTTGCCCAAGATCCAACGGGCACTAACCGCTTTAACCGTGCCGATTATCGTCAGTTGGTTACGCCACTTGAACGTAAATACATCGCGATGAATTTACGTCAGGAAGTAAGCGATAATGTTGAATACTTTGTCGAGGGTAACTGGAACTCTTCTAAAACTTACAACTCAACTATCGAGCCTACACCATTCAATACTAATGACGTATTTTTACCGGATCGTGGGGGAACGGGTGGTATTGCCATGAGCAACCCCATGGTTCCGGATTTGTTACGCGAAAACTTGTTGGCTGACGGTTTAACCATGGATGACAATATTCCTGCTATGGTGCGCCGTATGGTTGAATTTGGCCCTCGTTCTACCGATTTAGAGCGTGACACTATTCGTATCGTTAACGGTATTGACTGGAATATTGATGATAACTGGGCGGCTAATGCTTATATTTCCTGGGGTAAAACAGACCAGAGACAAGACAATGGCGGTCAGATCAATGTTGAACGTGCGGCATTAGCCTTTGATGTTGAAGTCAATGAAGAAACCGGTGAGTTGCAATGTGCGAGCGAATTGGCGCGTATTCAAGGCTGTGTACCGTTAAATCTATTCTCGGCCGGTTCAATTACTGATGCTGCGGTTGATTATGTGCGCTCTCCTGCGAAAACAAGCGGTCAGGTAGAGCAGTTTGTTATGGCGGCTTCTATTACCGGTGAATTACCGCTTGAACTTCCTGGCGGTAATGTTGCGGTAGCTTTTGGTATTGAGCATCGTTTGGAGAAAGGTTCTTATAACCCGGGGGATTTGGCGCAAACAGGTTCTTCAAGTACCAATAAGTCTGATGCGACCGATGGCAGCTTTACCAGCGATGATATTTATGCTGAAGCCATCTTGCCTATTATGGATAATCTGGAATTGGATATTGCTGCGCGCTATTCAGATCATGAAATCACGGGGGGTGATACTACTTGGAACCTTGGCATGCAATATTCGCCAACAGACAGTTTTATGTTACGTGCATCTGCCGCTACGGCGATTCGTACGCCTAACGTAGCCGACTTGTTTGGTGGTCGCGGCGAGACATTTGCAGGGGTTACCGATCCATGTTCCGGCATTACTGCTTCTGATACGTCACAAGCAGCGGTTAACTGTATGACCATCCCTGAAGTGGCTGCGCGTGTTGCTGCTAACGGCTCCTTTGAATTAACGCAGGTTGAAGCGCAAAGCACAGGCGGTACCATTGGTGGTAACCCGGATGTGAAGGCTGAAACTGCAGAGACCTTAAGTGTTGGTTTTGTATGGCAAATCGTTGATGGCCTTTCAATGACACTTGATTACTATGATGTTTCAGTAGAAGATGCCATCGCAACAACATCTCGTACAACTGTATTGAATCGCTGTTTTGATGTGCCTGCCAGCGAGTTTGATGCGACCTGTGGTGGCAATGCACTTCGTGATTACAAAGGTGCCTTAACAGAAGTCCATTCAGGTACCAGTAACGAAAACAATATCGATACCAACGGTTTCGATTTGGAAGTGAACTATAAGGTTGATATTGGCCCAGGTTCATTCGGTGCGGACTTTATTTGGAACCATACTGACGAGTGGGTTCAGACTAGCATTGAAGATGGTTCAAAAGTTGACTATGCCGGTGAGGTATTAACACCGGAAGATCGCGCCAACTTAAACCTTAGCTATACCATGGACAACATGTCATTCGCGTGGAGAATGCGTTATATCGGTGAAACGGTTGACTCGGTGGAAGAAGCTAACTTTAACTTCAGCACATTTGAACCATTAGGTGAATTCAATAATTTCGATTCTGAAATTTACCATGACGTATCTGCCACTTACTACTTTAACGACAATGCCGAAGGTACTATTGGTATCCGCAACCTGTTTGACACAGAACCTCAATTTGCGGGTCAAGGTTTCGACAACGGTGGCACAGGTATCAACACGGTATCAGAAGTATTTGATGTAACAGGCCAATACTTCCAGGCAAGTGTTACCATGCGTTTCTAAGAGAAATAGAAAGCTTAGCCTAACTTGATAGGCTATACCTTAAAAAGCCAGTTTACTTAAACTGGCTTTTTTATTTCTATATAGGAAGGGTAGTTTTCAGCCTTAAGCTTGCTGATAAGCTATGTAGAGCTAAGTGATATTTCTGGTGCTGCATTTTATATATCAATAAACTCAACCCATAATTTGGCATTTGTTTTGTTAACTAGTTGAGTGTTTCATATTTGTCTGTATGACAATTGTTAGCCTGGCTTTCCACGCCAATTAGTTTGCTTGAATTGTAAAAATTTACCGTTTGATTTTTAGCCAATTACAAACACTTGTTAATTCCTTTTTGGAATAAAAAATCGTTATCTATTCTTTTTAAATTATACAAAGACTGTCTATCCTTGCCCTATAAATTGAAATGGGCGAATAGACGGTTATGTTGCCAGAGCAGAAAAATTTAAATCAAACCATGTTAGATGCCAACCAACTGGCATCCCTTCAGCAGACAATAGGAAGTTTCTCTCCATTGCAGCTTGCCTGGGCAAGTGGCTATCTTGCGGCAAAAAGTGAACAGCCATCGGTCGCTGTTTTACCCGCGGCTCAGGCGCAAACATCCTCGGTGCTAACGATTCTTTATGCCTCGCAAACCGGTAACGCCAAGGGGGTTGCCGAAGCCTTAGCCGATAATGCCAAGACTGCCGGCATTACGGTTAATCTGAAAAATGTTGCGGACTATAAGGTCAAGAGCCTGAAATCAGAAACCCACCTATTGATAGTGGCCAGCACCAATGGTGAAGGGGAGCCGCCCGATGATGCCATTGCCTTTCATGAGTTCTTAAACTCGAAGAAAGCGCCCAAGCTCGAGCAGCTTAGTTACAGCGTATTGGCACTGGGTGATAGCAGCTATGAGTTTTTCTGCCAGACGGGTAAAGACTTTGATGAGCGATTAAAAGCCCTGGGGGCCAAGCAGGTAGCACCTCGTGTCGATTGTGATGTTGACTATGATGAAGATGCGGCCAGCTGGACCAGTAATATTGTTGACGGCTTAAAAGATGAGCTGACACAAGCCAAGGAGACTTTGGCGCCCGTTGTTAGTTTACCCGTCTCAGACTCGGCCGTTAGCCAATATAGCAAGCAGAATCCCTATCCGGCCGAGCTGTTGGTCAGTCAAAAAATTACCGGTAGAGACTCCAATAAGGATGTCCGCCACATTGAAATTGATCTGGGTGAGTCAGGACTTACTTATCAGCCGGGTGATGCCCTGGGTGTCTGGTTTGAAAATTCTGCAGAGCTAGTGGCTGAGCTGGTTTCTGCGCTTGGCTTGGCTAATGATGACAAGGTTACCATTAAGGTTGCCGGGCAGGAGCAAAGCCTGTCGTTAACCGATGCCTTGATTGGGTACTTGGAAATTACCCAAACTTCTCCCGCCTTTGTCGAGTTTTGGGCCAAGGTATCCGGTGATAAAGAGCTTTTGGCATTGCTGGAAGATAAAAATGCCGTGCGCGAATATGCTGCCAATCATCAGGTTGTTGACATAGTGGCTAAGGCTCCGGCAAAGCTCGGTGCACAGGAAATTGTCGATGCTTTACGTAAGATCACGCCACGCCTGTATTCCATCGCTTCTAGCCAGGCGGAAGTTGATGAAGAAGTACATTTGACGGTTGGTTTGGTCAGCTATGAAAAAGACGGCAAGCTCAGGCTGGGCGGCGCTTCGGGCTTTCTCGCCAAACACCTTGACGAGGGCGGCACGGTGAAGGTGTTTGTTGAGCACAATAATAATTTCAGGTTGCCGGAAAATGGCGATACGCCTGTGATCATGATAGGCCCGGGTACCGGGGTTGCGCCTTTTAGGGCCTTTATGCAGGAGCGAGAGGCTCAGGATGCGGAAGGTGATAACTGGATGTTCTTTGGCGATCAGACCTTTACCCAGGACTTCCTCTACCAGCTTGAATGGCAAAACTACTTAAAGTCCGGCCTGTTAACCCGCATGGATGTCGCCTTTTCCCGGGACCAGGCGGAAAAGATTTATGTGCAGGATCGCCTAAGAGAACAGGCGGCCGATGTATTCCAATGGCTTGAGCGCGGTGCACACCTTTATATCTGTGGTGATGCCAATCGTATGGCGAAAGATGTTCACCAGGCCCTGATTGAGATCATTCAATCACAAGCTGGACTCTCTACCGAGCAAGCAGAAGATTATCTAAAAGATTTACGTAACGCCAAGCGTTACCAGAAGGATGTTTATTAATGACTACGCCAATGAAAGAAAGTGAGTTAATTGTCAAAGGCAAGTTGTCGGACAATGAACGCCTGAAGAGTGAAAGTAACTTCTTACGCGGTACCATTGCCGAAGATTTACAGGACAGAATTACCGGCGGTTTTAACGGTGATAATTTCCACCTGATCCGCTTGCATGGCATGTATCAGCAGGATGACAGAGACATTCGCGCCGAGCGCCAAAAGCAAAAACTGGAACCGCTACACACGGCAATGCTCAGGGCCCGAATGCCAGGTGGTATTATTACCCCAAAGCAGTGGCTGGCGATTGATAAGTTTGCCAAGGAAAGTACCCTATATGGCAGCATTCGCATCACGACACGGCAAACCTTTCAGTACCATGGCGTACTGAAGCCCAATATTAAGCCTATGCACCAGTTGTTGAATAGCATAGGCATAGATGCGATAGCGACGGCGGGTGATGTAAACCGTAATGTCCTTTGTACGCCTAACCCTGTGGAGTCAGAGCTGCACCAGGAGGCTTATGAGTGGGCGAAAAAAATCAGTGAGCATTTGCTGCCGAAAACCCGAGCCTACGCAGAGATCTGGCTGGATGAAGAAAAAGTAGAAACGACAGAAGAGGAGCCCATTTTAGGTAGCTCCTACTTACCGCGTAAGTTTAAAACCACCGTCGTTATTCCACCGCAAAATGATATTGATGTCCATGCCAATGATCTGAACTTTGTCGCCATTGAGCAAGATGGCAAGCTGGTTGGGTTCAATGTCCTTGTCGGTGGTGGCCTGGCCATGACCCATGGCGATAAGGCAACCTACCCGCGTCGTGCCGATGATTTTGGTTTTATTCCTTTGGATAAGACGCTGGCGGTGGCCGAAGCCGTAGTGACCACCCAAAGAGACTGGGGCAACCGGGTTAACCGCAAGAACGCTAAAACCAAGTATACATTGGACCGTGTCGGAATCGATGTCTTTAAGGCAGAAGTGGAAAAACGTGCCGGCGTGGAATTTGCCGATAGTCGCCCTTACGAGTTCACTGGCCGAGGGGATCGCTTTGGCTGGGTTAAAGGCATAGACAATAAACACCACCTAACCCTGTTTATTGAAAATGGCCGTATTCTGGATTATCCGGGTAAGCCTTTAAAAACGGGGGTTGCGGAAATTGCGAAAATTCACCAGGGGGATTTTCGTATGACGGCCAATCAAAACCTGATCATTGCCGGTGTTGCCGAAGAAGATAAGGCGCAGATCGAAAAACTGGCGCGAGAACATGGCCTGCTGGATGATGCCATTACCAATCAGCGCAAGAACTCCATGGCCTGTGTAGCATTTCCCACTTGCCCATTGGCCATGGCCGAAGCCGAACGTTATTTGCCAGGCTTGGTGACTCAGGTTGAGGATATTCTGGCCAAGCATAAACTCGCCGATGAACACCTGATCCTGAGAGTTACCGGCTGCCCTAACGGTTGTGGCCGGGCCATGCTGGCCGAGCTTGGCCTCGTGGGTAAAGGCCCGGGTAAATACAATATGCACCTTGGTGGCAATCAAAATGGCACCCGTATCCCTAAGTTGTACAAGGACAACCTCGGAGAGCAGGCGATATTGGATGAAATCGATCACCTGGTTGGACGCTGGGCCAAGGAGCGCAACGGTGAAGAAGCTTTCGGTGATTTCGTTATCCGTACCGGCATCGTTGAAGAAGTGATTGTCAGCGTAAGGGATTTTCATGACTAAAGTAGCGATAAATAACCGATTTCCAGCGTCATTGCCTGAGCCCTGGCTTAACCAGTGGAATGAACTGTTGGAAAAGCAGACTGCAGTAGAGCGTGTCGAGTGGGCGATGGAAAACCTGCCCGCAAACTTCGTTTTATCATCCAGTTTTGGTATTCAATCGGCCGTGATGTTGCATATGATGACTCAGGTAGATCCCGACATTCCCGTGATAGTGACGGATACTGGCCACCTGTTTCCGGAAACTTACCGCTTTATCGAAGAGCTGACCGAGCGCTTAGACTTGAATCTACAGGTTTATAGTGCCAGAGAAAGTGCGGCCTGGCAGCAGGCCAAATATGGTGAACAGTGGTCTCAGGGGCCGGATGCGCTTAAGCAGTATAATCGCAGAAACAAGGTAGAGCCACTTGAGCGTGGCTTGAGCGAGCTCAATGCCGGTACCTGGTTTTCCGGGGTTCGCCGTCAGCAGTCTGAGCATAGGCAGGGCTTGTCCGTGGTCAGCATCTTGCGCGGCCGCTTTAAGGTGCATCCAATCATCGACTGGCATAACAGGGATGTGCATAAGTATCTGACAGACAATGGCTTGCCTTATCATCCGCTGTGGGATCAAGGCTATGTTTCCGTTGGTGATGTACATAGTACCAGGCCTTTAACCCTGGGGATGGATGAAAGTGATACCCGGTTTGCCGGCGGACAAAGAGAGTGTGGCTTGCATACCGATGGTGACGGTATTTAGTGCCGGGACGAGTCAATGTCTGGCGTAGGAAGCCCAAGCTGTTATTTTGCTATTAGCTATTGTAGTGACAACGGGTAAATTTAGCCGCTTGTCGCAAAGTGATGGTTCAGTTGTTGTTTGACATCAGTTAAAAAGTCATCGTCGGGATTATCAGCGATCAGGCTGGCCAGCTCTGCGCCGATCGGGGTAAATTTGTAGAAATTCAGAATACAGTCGTTTTTCCTAGCCGTTAACGTGAGTTGCTGTCCATTGTAGGTAAAGTGGACACTGTCATTTTTCCTGACCGGGCTGGACTCGGTTTCCTGAATAAAGATCAGGTCATTATCTGCCAACACCAGTAATTCGGTATAGCTTAGTCCCCAGTGGGCCAAGTTGATTTTATTCTCTCTATGTTTATCAAACATATTGAACAGGCCGGGTTTTTGGTAAACGCCGGAAAGAATCCTCATGCTCTTTTTGCCCTGATCTTTGACCGCCAAGCCACATGCCTTTGCCAGCAGTTTTGCTTCATTAATGTTTAATGAACGGAATACCTTGAGCGCCTTTAGTGAAAAAGTACCGGGCTGAGAGATTTCACCCGCCAGGATCTTTGCCCACAGGTCCTGCATGGTACGGTTGCCAATATCCTCCGCCAGGGCAAGGTAGCTGTTGAACCAGTCCTGATCGGCCCTGTCGGTGATTTCTGAATCCGAACAGTAGCCGATGGTTTTTTGAATAATCATTTCCAGGTTTTGCTGTTTGCGTAAATGAAGCAGACGCTCACGCTTGCGGGCTCGATCTTCTATCGGCATTTGTTTTTCTGGTGAGAGCAGGGCGCCATCCAGTACAAACTGCTTGGCCAAACCAAGGAGTTGCATTTGGGAGGATACCCCGGCCGACGCCTTTTTACCCGGTGCGGCATTGGCCTTAGTTTCTGATGATAGGGGTTTGTTGCTATTGACACTCGGCGTAACAGTTACAGGTGCTGTCGATGAAGTCTTGTTTATTGTCACGTTGGCTCCTTTAAATGTTCGCCAAATTCAATACTTATACCAATTGAAATAATAAATTGACCAACTTAGAGCTGCATTAGCGAGCTTAGAACAAACAAAATTATTTAAACATAGTTATTCTATATTTCATTTATTTTGTGAAGTTATCAGCTTGCTAATGAGCTCCCAAAGGGCGAGTTTAAAAAGCTTATATGCTGCGTTATTGATTTTGACAAGGGAATAACCATTACCTGCAATCAATGCCTTGCCTCTAAGCCTTTTAATTCTCGCTAAGTGATCAATTAATTAATTCACTTGGTATTAGCTGTCTTTGCCCTAGTATCAATCCCTCACTTTTTTTTGTCCAACCCTTTGTTTGTCTTTACCAGAATTTTTAGCTATTCAGCTAAAAAGAAAGATCGAAAGAATGAATGGCCGAATTGTATTTAAATCAATGGGCTAAAAGGTGTGTTTTACCTATATAAGGCAAGGTGATTCTAAATATATGCGGGACAGGATATTGAACTGAAGTGCATGCTTTCACTTGGTTTTTTTAAATACAAGCGCTAAGTGTCGATAAGAATAAAGTTTAATTACATTGTTTTGTTGAATATTCTGTAACTGACTTTTATTATGTAGTAGAAGGGGCGCAAAATTCACAATAAATAATAGTTAATTTTGGTAACGTTTAGGCTTAACTAGTTGTTGTTTACTAGTTGTTTGAGGACAATATGCAGGCTTCAGAAAATACTAACGATGATTTTTTATTTATCGATGATAGTGATGAAGATGAGATTTTAGACGATTCGAGTAGCGATACATGGAGGGTTTTAATCGTTGATGATGACCCTGAGATCCACTCTGTAACCCAGCTTGCCTTATCAGACCTGGTCGTTCTGGGGCGAAGACTCGAATATCTGCATGCATATTCGGGTGAAGAAGCATGCCAACATATCGAGTCCCATGAAGACATTGTCCTTGTGCTCCTGGATGTGGTAATGGAGACAGATGATGCAGGGCTTAATGTTGTCAAGCATATCCGGGAAACCCTGAAAAAACAGGATATTCGTATTGTCTTGCGTACCGGCCAGCCCGGCTATGCTCCTGAAGAAAGTGTAATCAAAGATTATGATATCAATGATTATAAAACCAAGACCGAACTGACCCGCCGCAAACTCGTTACCACAGTTTATGCGGCTATCCGCTCCTATCAACAGATATCAACGGTTAACCAAAACCGTAAAGGCCTGGAAAAAATTATTAGTTCCGCAGGTGAGCTGCTGGAGCTGCACTCGGTTCACGATTATGCCCAGGGCGTGCTTGGCCAATTGAATCAGTTCCTTGATGGCGTTAAATCCAGCGTTTTTTGTGCGCGTGGCCATGGCATAATTCACGGCGCCGATGATCTAAGTTTTTATATCTTGGCACAGGAAGGCTTATCCTCGATTTTAATCAATCAAAAGCTGGACACATTAAAAAATGACCAGGCCAGTCAGCAGGTGGCGACTTGCTTTCAGCAAAAAAGTCATCAGTATTCGACTGGAAATGTGGCCCTGTATATTGCCAGCGGCGGTTACCGTGCCGTCATTTACCTAGAGTTTGAGCATGCCATTCCAGAGTCAGACAGGCAGCTGATTGAAGTCTTCCTGGCCAATATTGCCATTGGCTATGAGAATGTCCATTTGTTTCAGAAACTCAGTAATGCCGCCTATAAAGACTGGCTAACCGAACTGCCGAATCGCCTGGAATTCGTTAATTTATTGGATGATTTTGCCCAGACAGATGACAATAACTTGGTGGCGGCCTTAATCGATATCAATCATTTTAGTGATATTAACGATGGCCTGGGGCAGGATGTTGGTAACCAGCTGTTGATGGCGGTGGCCGAGCGCATGGCGGTCGTCGGTGATAAGTGTCAGTTTGCCCGCGTCGGGGCTGATGTCTTTGGGGTTATTGGTCCGAGCGAGTGCTTAAATCCGGAAAACCTGCTGAGCTTGTTCCATCAGCCGTTTTCTGCGGGGGAACAAAACTTACTGGTTAATGCCTGTTTCGGCTTATGTACTAAGGAACAGGCGGGTGATCGTGGTGTTAAGGTCTTAAACCAGATCAACATTGCCCTTAATCTGGCCAAGAAAAACCGCGACGAGCATTTTGTCTATTATGTTCAGGAAATGGAACAGGATACCCTATGGCGATTAGGCATGATACGTCAGCTACGCTCTGACTTTGCCGAACGTCGGCTTGAGCTTTGGTACCAACCACAGCTAAATCTGGAAACGGGTAAGGTGATAGGGGCGGAAGCCCTGTTGCGGTGGCGCACCGCCGATGGGAATTTTATTTCTCCCGCCGTGTTCATCCCTCTGGCCGAATATTCGGGTTTGATTATCGGTATTGGCGACTGGGTCATCAACCAGGCCTGCCAGCAAATTAAGGCACTGGAAGAATATGGCTTTAATGAGGTTGGCATTTCGGTTAATGTCTCCATTCCGCAATTTAGACGAGATAATTTTGTCGATACCATTATTGAAGCGACACAAGTACACCAAATAAAACCTGGCAAGCTTGAGCTTGAGATCACCGAAAACATTTTGATGGATGAACCTCAGGTAGTGGTTGATGCCCTGAAAAAGCTTAAAGAAGAAGGGGTTAGCATTGCCTTGGATGATTTTGGTACCGGCTATTCATCGCTAAGTTACTTACAGCAGTTACCCCTGGATCGCTTGAAAGTTGACCGCTCCTTTGTCACTAACATTCATAAGTCGGGTGAGTCCATCATAGCCGATACCATTATCAACTTGGGTAAACAAATGAACCTCAAGGTGATTGCCGAAGGTATCGAAGAGATTGAGCAGGAAGATCACCTTAGGGCTCAGCTATGTGACGAAGTGCAAGGTTATTACTACGCCAAACCCATGCCGGCCGATGAATTTTTGGCATTTCTACAAAACAATAAATAACCCATTGCCGGAATTCTACTATCCGGCAATCCGCTAATTTTCAGCCGTACTTCTATGGGGTAGTCGCGAGTTTCTTTTCCATATGCCTCAGTTCCACGCCTTGCTGTGGTTTATCCGGGATCATTGATGAAAGTACTAAGGAGCAAAGAGCAAAGCCGGCACCAATAAAAAATACCCAGGAAGAGTTGATTATCCATAGCATGCCAAGCAGGGCGGGAATAACTACCGCGGCAATGTGATTGATGGAAAAGCTGACGCCGGCGGTGGCAGCAATATCTTCGGGATTGGCAATTTTTTGAAAGTAGGTTTTTATGGCAATGGCCAAGGCGAAAAACAGGTGGTCAACCACATAAAGCACCGCGGCCAGCCTGCCGTTTTCCACCAGACCATAGGCAATAAACAGCATAAAAAGTCCGATATATTCAAAAATAAGGACATTGCGCTCGCCAACTTTACCTATGGCTTTGCCGATTCTAGCCGCAAACAGCCAGTTAAAGACATAGTTAATAAGGAACAGGGCACTGATGTCCGCAACGCTATACCCAAATTTTTCCACCATTAGGAAGCCGGCAAAAACAACAAAAATTTGCCGTCTGGCACCACTGAAAAAGGTCAGGGCATAAAACAACCAGTAGCGCTTTCTAAGGACTAGCTTTTTAGTTTGCTCCGCATGTTGTGGAAACTGGGAAAATGAAAAAAAGAGCAATAGCGTTAATGCCAACGCCAAAGCACCAAACAGGGTATAGGTGGCTTGATATGACCAGGCAAAGTGCTCCATAAGCAGCCATATGCTGCCAAAGGCCAAAAGAGACGCCATAGATTTTGCCGACAGCATTCTTCCCATAAAGTGTGCGGTGTCTTGCTTGTTGACCCATTGCAGTGTCAGGGACTGGCTAACAGTTTCAAAGTAGTGAAAACCGACAGACATAAGAATGGTGGTTAAGTAGAGGCCTAAGGTGGAGGGGAAGTAACCGGTCAGGCCAACCCCAATGCTGGTGATGGCGAGGGATAATAGCGCCAACCGTTGCTCCTTGATAAAGAGCATTAAATAGATGGCAGTAAAAGCGAGAAAGCCGGGAATTTCTCTTAGGCTTTGTAATATGCCTATTTCCACCCCGGTGAAGCCGGCCTTTTCAACAACAAAGTTGTTCAGCAATACCATCCAGACAGAAAAAACCAGTGGCATAATAAAGGCCATGGCCAATAACAGGTGTTCAGGGGAGTTTAGTTTATTTGCTAATTTCACTCTTGCCCTTAATCTCAATTTGAAAGGATCCTAGCGCTTTAGTTTACGCGATTTTTAATGCCAAGACAGTGTTAGATGGCGGCTATGTTTCGTCATTTGAGCAACCGGCGCTTTGGATAAACACCTAAATGGTCTCTTTGCCTTCATGCTATAAATCTTCCCTGATTTCGTCCCGGGTCGAACGACTTTTCTTGATATAAGACATATTAATACGATTGATTTAAACAAGTGTTTAAAAAAATTTGCTTTCCCGTTTCTTTCAAGGCAAACTCAGTCAGCTATTATTATATACCCAAGCGACTTCAAGATGCTCGTTTCAGGACGCCTGAGCGATTCATGATCGAGGCGCGTATTTTATTAATGGTTGTTCCCTTAATTACATACGCAACGATGAACATGATTTGCTCAGACGTCCCCTCGGGCTGGTTTAGAAACGTTTTATGCTGCGTTATTGATTTTGACAAGGACCCTACATGGATGTAGGTTATTAGACAATGCAGGAGCAATTGTCCTGAGTAACCATTCTCTTCAATCAATGCCTTGCCTAAAGACGTTTCTAATTCCAGCTGAATCCTGCATCTTGAGGTGGCTTGGGTATAAATCATCAATATATCAACACCGCTTTAAGGTGAAGGAGACTAGGCATGATATACCAAGGCAACAGCCTTAAGGTCCAGCTACTGGACGATGGCATTGTAGAGTTTTGTTTCGATGCACAGGGCTCGGTCAATAAGTTTGATCAGGCAACTTTTGAAGATTATCGCGCTGCGGTTGCGGCGATTAATGACTGCGCAGATGCCAAAGGCGTATTAGTTACTTCTGCAAAATCCACTTTTATCGTCGGTGCAGATATTACGGAATTTCTGGAAACCTTTAAGAAGCCAACCGAAGAGCTGATTCCTTGGATCAAACAGGGCTCGGATGTTTTTGACTCGTTTGAAGATATCAAGTTACCAACCATAGCAGCCGTTAATGGATTCGCCCTGGGTGGCGGCTGTGAAATGATTTTGGCCTGTGATTATCGTGTCGCGGATACGACGGCAAGCGTGGGCTTACCTGAGGTTAAACTAGGTCTTATGCCAGGCTTTGGTGGCACGGTCAGGTTGCCAAGGGTGATAGGTGTAGATAATGCCGTTGAGTGGATGTCGACCGGCAAGTCGTATAAGCCGGATGCGGCGATGGCGGCAGGTGTGTTAGATGCGGTTGTCGAACCGGAAAAATTAAGAGATGCCGCCATCAGCATGTTGAAGCAGGCCATCGACGGCAAGCTGGACTGGAAGGCCAAGCGCCAGCTCAAATTATCGCCGTTAAAGCTTAGCCCGGTTGAAGCCATGATGTCTTTTACCACATGTAAGGGCATGATAGCGGCAAAAGCAGGCAAGCACTACCCTGCACCTATGGCGACGGTAAAAGTGATTGAAGCCGCAGCCGGCCTGGATCGCACTGGTGCCATGGCACTGGAGAATGAAGGATTTGCCAAGCTGGCAAAAACCGATGCGGCGACGGCGCAAATAGGTCTGTTCCTTAACGATCAGGTGATTAAGGGTAAGGCGAAAAAAGCCAGCAAACAGGCGGTTAAGTCAGTTAATAAAGCGGCCGTGCTGGGCGCCGGCATTATGGGCGGTGGCATCGCCTACCAGTCAGCCTATAAAGGCACGCCGATTATTATGAAAGACATTAACGATCAGGCGCTGGATCTTGGTTTGACTACGGCAGCAGGCATACTAACCAAGCAGGTTGAACGTGGCCGCATGAATGCCAAGAAGATGGCGGGCGTGTTAAACAATATTACTCCAACTCTGAGCTATGACAGTGTCAAGGATGTCGATATCGTTGTGGAAGCCGTGGTTGAAAACCCTAAGGTTAAAGGCATAGTGTTGGCGGAAGTCGAGGATAAGGTGGCAGAAGATGCCATTGTTACCTCCAATACCTCAACCATTTCTATCGATTTGCTGGCAAAAAGTGTGAAACGCCCAGAGAATTTCTGCGGCATGCACTTCTTTAACCCAGTCCATAAAATGCCGTTAGTGGAAGTTATTCGTGGTAAAGACACGTCAGACGAAACTGTTGCTACCGTCGTGGCCTATGCCGCGAAAATGGGCAAATCACCGATTGTTGTTAATGACTGCCCAGGCTTTTATGTTAACCGTGTTTTATTCCCATATTTTGCCGGCTTTAGTCACCTGGTGCTGGAAGGGGCAGACTTTACCGCTATCGATAAAGTGATGGAAAAACAGTTTGGCTGGCCTATGGGACCTGCCTATCTGCTCGACGTGGTTGGTATTGACACCGCTGATCACTGTACCGGCGTGATGTCTGAGGGTTTCCCAACACGCATGCAGAAGCTTGAGAATGACCCTGTCAGCACCCTGTATGCCAATGAGCGTTTTGGCCAGAAGAATGCGAAAGGCTTTTATGACTATGGCAAGGACAAGCGAGGTCGCCCAACCAAAGCACCTGCCGAAACCGCATACCAGTTATTTGCCGGCACCTGTGCAGAGAAAAAAGACTTTGACAGCGAAGAAATTATTGCCCGCCTGATGATCCCCTTGGTGAATGAAGTGGTGCGCTGTTTGGAAGAAGGTGTGGTAGCCTCGGCGGCAGAAGCTGATATGGGCTTGATCTATGGCTTAGGTTTCCCTCCGTTTAGAGGTGGCCCAATCCGTTATCTGGAAACCTTAGGTTTGGATAACTTTATCGCCATGGCGGATAAATACGCGCACTTGGGCGAAATTTATCAGGTAACCGATGGCATGCGAGAAATGGCCAAGACGGGTAAATCTTACTTCACAACAGACGTTAAAAAAGCTTAAGCCGAGGAGAATATCATGAAAGAAGTCGTTATTGTTGATTGCATACGAACTCCAATGGGTCGCTCTAAGGCCGGAGTATTTCGTAATGTTCGTGCAGAAGCCTTATCTGCACACCTGATGGAACAAATACTGGTTCGCAACCCTGCACTGGATCCCTCAGACATTGAAGATGTTATTTGGGGCTGTGTTAAGCAAACCAAGGAGCAGGGCTTTAATATTGCCCGTAATGCTTCTATTTTGGCGGGATTGCCCAAATCCATTGGTGGCGTAACCGTTAACCGTTTATGTGGCTCTTCGATGCAGGCGCTACATGATGCCAGCACCAGTATTTTAGCCGGTCAGGGGGATGTATTCCTGATTGGTGGCGTCGAGCATATGGGGCATGTTCCCATGATGTATGATGTTGACTTTGACCCTGCACTGGCCAAGTACATCGCCAAAGCCTCGGGCAACATGGGGCTAACCGCCGAGCTATTAGGTAAACAGCATGGTGTCACTCGAGAGCAACAGGATGCCTTTGGCGCCCGATCTCATCAGCGCGCCTATGCCGCACAGGAAGCCGGCCGCTGGGACAATGAAATTGTTGCTACGCTAGGTCATGATGCCAATGGCGCCCTGGCCTTGGTTGAACATGACGAGGTTATTCGCCCTGAAACAACGGTTGAAACCCTGTCGGGGCTTCGTCCCGTCTTTGACCCTGCCAATGGTACTGTTACTGCTGGAACCTCTTCCGCACTATCTGACGGCGCCTCCGCCATGTTGGTGATGTCGGCGGACAAGGCAAAAGAATTAGGGCTGAAGGCGCGAGTTAAGATCCGCGGTATGGGGGTAGCCGGTTGCGATCCTTCTACCATGGGCTATGGTCCTGTGCCAGCCACCAAGAAGGCATTAAAGCGTGCCGGTTTGTCCATCGAAGATATTGAACTGGCCGAGTTTAATGAAGCCTTTGCCGCTCAGGCACTGTCTTGTGTCAGGGCGCTGGGCCTTGAAGACAAGATGGATGATATGATCAACCTTAATGGTGGTGCCATTGCCCTTGGTCATCCATTGGGCTGTTCCGGAGCGCGTATTTCAACGACACTGATCAACCTGATGGAAGGCCAGGATGTCAATATCGGCCTGGCTACCATGTGTATTGGTTTGGGTCAGGGTATTGCCACTGTATTTGAGCGTGTCTAATACCAAGTGAATTAATTAATTGATCACTTAGCGAGAATTAAAAGGCTGAGAGGCAAGGCATTGATTGAGAGAATGGTTATTCAGGACAATTGCTCCTGCATTGTCTAATTACCTACATCCATGTAGGGTCCTTGTCAAAATCAAAACGTAAGCATGTAAGCCTTTTAAACTCGCCCTTTGGGAGTTCATTAGCAAGCTGATAACTTCACAAAATTAATGAAATATAGAGCGACTATATTTAAATAATTTTGTTTGTTCTAAACTTGCTAATGAAGCTCTAAGTTGGTCAATTTATTATTTCAATTGGTATAATTCAAAATCTTAACTGTTAGAGAATAAAAAGCCCGGTAAATTTACCGGGCTTTTTTGTGTTACTAGGCGTTTGAAACCAAGCTTTTTCGATTCGCCATCAAGAGCAATAGCAGGCCCAACCAGGAAAGGCTGCCTCCCCCTGAGCCAGGCTCCGGCGTTTCGGGCTCCACGGGTTCGACTGGGTTTGGGGTATCATCTGGGTATAGATCGCTACCATCATCTATCAAGCGCATTGATTTATCTGTACCGCCGGTATCCGTGAGTTCGCCATGGCTGTCTTCGTAATTAGTCCAGTGACCTGATTGCCAGTCGGTAACCGTGGCCGGATTGGTATCCAGTGCCTGTCCCGTCATATCTGTGGTTTGTATGTTTAACGCCAAAAGGCTGGTGCCATTCCAATCAAAGCCGGCCGGTAGCGAAAAGCTCACTTGATAGCTGTCGGTTTTATAGCGGCTAAAGTCATTGGTGAGCCATTGCCCAGAAGAAGTATCTATGGCATGGGTTTCCTGATTCTCTCCTGACTTTATTTGCCACTCCAGGCTGATGTCAGATACCGTCGATAAGCCAGCAAAGTTGCTGACCTGATCATTGTCTAGTTGCCGCATCGGCTTGTTAAAAATAGTGATTAGCTGGTATTCAGTATCTGCCACCAGTTCACTGTTTTGCAGAACCACAAGGTTTCTCTCACCATTGGATACCTGCCAGGCCTGATGAAATATTATTTCCTCGCCCTGCAAGATTTTGATTTCCTGTAAAAATGGCACTTCCGCCATGGCGTAGAGGCCAGCCATAGTGGCGGCTGAAGTTTCCTGGCGCATTCGGCTGACTTCTGAGGCAGGTAGGATAAAACCGTCATGGGAGACGCCATTGCCACCATAATCTGCTCCCGAGTTTAAGGGTTCAATTTCCAATGTATAGGAAGGAATTTGGTAGGTATGGGCAAAGTATTCATCCGTAGCTCCAATGCCTGAACCTGCTTCCCAGGGGCCATATCGGTATTTATAATCATTGGCGGCGCGCATTATGCCAGCCAGGTTTGCCGTAATAGCATCACGCCTCTGGTCGCCTGTCATGGGAGTAAAGTATATCTGGGTAAAGGAATGGGTATCGGTATAAAAACGAAGCCTGTCCTCTCCCGCCTGCACGGCGGCATTCTGCAAGGCCTGAGTTTCGGGTTCGGACGCCGCCCCGCTGCCGTGGTGAACAATGGAGGTATTATCGTCTGAACTGTTATTTGGACTGGTTGCCCAGTAAGGGTTGTTATTACGGTTAAGATCCACCCCCAGCAGGCTGTCATTTTCTGTGGATAGTACTTCATCTACCTCTCGCATATTCTTACGCCGCATCCTACCGTCTCTTGGATAATCCGGTGTGCTGGTGATCATGTTTGGGTATCTTTGGGTTTGTAGAAATCCGTCGATATTTAATATGGGAATAAGCACCAGGTTCAAATTTTCCAGAATATACTGTTCGATATGCTGTTTGTCCTGTTGCTCGAAAAGCCTTTCCATATAGCCAGTGACCGCTTCCGGCGATTGCCACTCTCTGGCATGGATGCCGCCATTGATCAGGGCACTGCCTTCAAGCGCACCGCCTTGGGTGGTATTGTCGCTATCCGAGATCATATATCCCCAGATGGTGCGCTGAACAATGGTTGTTCCCAGGTTTAAGGGGATTATCCAGTCTGCCTGCTCCGCCAGTTGCTTATGACGCAGGTTCAGGCTGTTATAACTTCTAAAACCGTCGATGGGGGTTAATGAGTCGATGGGCAAAGGCACAGGGTATCCCAAGGCAACATTATTGCCGCTATTGTCATTTTCCGTATAGGTAAACTCTGCCGCCATTAAAGAGAGAGTCATCAGGCATAAAGCGGTTAACCAGTATTTCATTTAGGCTACTCCAGGGTGAGCTGTTGGGCTGCAAATTGAATAGCGCCTGAGTTTGAAGAGTCTGCCAGGTGCCGTATTTTCCGTATCAGGTTTTTATCCGAGACTTGCGATAGGGCTGCCGCCGCATGCCAGCTGGATTGCGGCTGTTGCAGCTTTTCAATCAGGAAGTTTTGGGCACTGGGCACCCGTTGAAAATTCTTCGTTAGTAGCAGTAATGACTGTGAGAGCAGGTTCGCTTGTTGGCTGGCGGCCTTGAGCTGGCCAATCGCCTGCTCTGCCGGTAACAGCGTATGAATTCTTTGCAGCATCTGATAGCTATATTGATCCGTGGGATTAGTCCACAGCCGATTAAGCAAGTGATTATCTACCTGCTCGGCTATCAATAGGGTCAATAGTCGGTTGCTTGCCTGTTTAAGTGCCTGTTCGGTTAACAGGTCCTGGAGCCAGCTAACAGTTTGCCTATCTGTTGAGCCAATGGCTTGAGCCACAGCCCGATAGTCAACTTCTGTCGGATCAGCCAGAAACTCAGGCCAATGCCAATTTTGAATGGTCCAGCTAGCCAGGATTTGAGCGCTTTTCTTATTCACTTGCCACTGAAACAGGGTATTTTTTGCCTGCCGGGCAATATTGATGAGTTCGAGTTTTTGTCTCGGGTGATCCGGGTTGGCAATTTCCAGTTTGTCGGATGAGCCCAGCTGTTCCTTGACCCAGGCAGATTGTTCTGCTGTCGGTTCTGTATGCCTTAACCCTTTTAACAGCAGTGACTTTGCCATAATCGATGCTGCGGGTGAATTTAAGTCGGTAAGTGCTTGCGCTATCTGATTGGTATTTGCTGTTAAGGCGTTGATATCAAGTTTACTTGTAGCTGCTTGGGCCTTGCTCAGCTGTATATGACTGACTTCTGTGGCTGATAGCATAAAGCTGGCGAGCATTAAAAGTGGAAGCAATAGGGTTTTCATAAATTCTCCTGATAGCGATCCTGCTAACTTTGTTTTAACACTGTGCAATCAAACAGACAAAGAATATTTGTTAAAAATAAGTTAACAACCAATTTGAGCATAACACTGGTATCAAGTTTGAGCAATTTTGCAACAGGTGGCGAATTTGAGGAAGAAATTGTTGGAAATTAAGGATAACCGGAAATACTGCCGGGCAAAGCTTGCCCGGCATAGGAGAACTTTTGTTAGGCGAAGGATTCCTGCAGAGGCGGCACTACTTGCTTCTTACGGCTCAGTACGCCGTCTAACCATACCTTACCGTCAATGCTGGCCTTGCCATAGGCTCTTTCGGTGAGGCTGTCGTCATCACTGACCACTAACATTTCCGAGCCTTCCTTCATGATGTCGGTTAATAGCAGTAATACCGAATGACGCTTACCTTCTGCCTTTAACGCCGCGATATCAGCTTCAAGATCTGCCTTGATATTGTCAAAAATGGCCAGATCGATAACTTCCAGCTGGCCAATACCCACCAGGTTGCCGTTCATATCAAAGTCTTTAAAGTCACGTAATACCAGATCACGGGCCGGTGTGCCTTCGACGGCAGATTTAACCTTGAACATTTCCATGCCAAGTGCCTGCGGATCTTGAATACCCGCAATTTCGGCCAGGGCTTCTACGCACTTGATATCGGCCGTGGTGCAGGTTGGGGATTTGAATATCACGGTATCGCTTAAGATGGCACACATCATGGCGCCGGCGATGTTTTTAGGGATTTCTACCCCGTGAAAATCATACATCATCTTGATAATGGTATTGGTACAGCCAACCGGGCGGATCCAACATTCAAGCGGTGCCGAAGTGGTGATATCGCCCAGTTTATGATGGTCGATAATGCCTAAAATAGTCGCGTCATCAATATCGTCGGGGCCCTGTACGCGATCTGAGTGATCTACTATATACAGGCTTTCTCCAGCATAGCTTGTTTTAAGTTCAGGTTGCTCAAAGCCGAATTTATCCAAAATAAACAAGGTTTCGGGTGACAACTCTCCTAGACGGGCGGGTACTGTCTCTTCACCTAAGGTGGTTTTTAGATAGGATAAGGCAATGGCTGAACAAATTGAGTCGGAATCAGGGATCTTGTGTCCCACAACATAAGCTGGCATAAAAAATAATCTCCTCTAGTTGGCGCACATTCTACCAAAATCGTGCCGGGATAACATAGGAGAAAAGTATAATAATTGCTGCTTTTATCTACAGCGCAGGCATAAGGGCAATAAAGGGTGAGAAACTGGCGCATAACCCAGGGCTATGCGCCAGGTGAAGGCTTACTTATAGTAGCTTAGGCAGGCTTCCACTTCGTTCTTCGAGCCCATGATGACTTCCACTCTTTGGTGAATGCTGTCGGGCTCAATGTCCATGATGCGGCCCTGGCTGGTCATGGCCAGGCCACCGGCCTGCTCAACCAGAAAACTCATAGGATTGGCTTCATACATCAAACGTAGCTTGTAAGGTTTTTCCGGATTTTTATTGTCTGCCGGATAGGTAAAAATACCGCCACGGGTCAGTACGCGGTGAATATCTCCCACCATGGCGGCAATCCAGCGCATATTAAAGTTCTTGCCACGAGGCCCGGTATCGCCGGCCACCAGATCATTGATATAATTCTGCATTGGTTTTTGCCAGAAACGCTGGTTTGACATATTGATGGCAAACTCCTGAGTATCTGCAGGCACCTGGACATTTCGCTCTACCAGCAGGTAGCCGCCATGAGTGCGATCCAGCACATAGAAATGGGTGCCTTTACCTGTGGTCATCACCAACATGGTGGAGGGGCCGTACAAGACATAACCGGCACATACCTGCTTGTTGCCCGCCTGTTTAAACATATCCGGGTCGCTGGCATCCAGCTCGGCCGGCGCCTCGTGAATGGAGAAGATGGTGCCGATTAGCGAGTTAATATCTATATTGGAACTGCCGTCCAGCGGATCAAAGGATACGATAAATTTGCCGTTCTGATCACCAGGTACGGATGAGTCTTCTTCCTCGGAAGAGATGGCCTTAACAAAGCCGGACTCAAGCAAAATATCTTTGAACAGCTCATTGGCGACCACATCAAGCTTTTTTTGCACTTCGCCCTGGATATTCTCATCAAGGGTAGAACCCATCAGCCCGCCCAGGTGAGCCTGACTAACACGAAAGGAAATTTCTTTTGTTGCCGCCAATACGGTTTTTATCAAGGAAATGAGGTCTAGGGGAACATTATCTTCACGTAATGCTGGTGCTAGTCGTTGCATAGGATTACCTAATTGCTTAAAGTGTATATTTTATATTATTGCCAGTGTCTTGTACTGACGGACGCATTAAGTCTGTTGTTGATCACTTCCAGTGAAATCATACAGCAGTACTTTCGCCGGCAATTATAGCAATTTTGCTGTTATTTTCAGTAAAAATATTATTAAGCTAAGGATCACTAATGATTGTATTGCGTAACCTTTTTTTACTCCTGGCCTGTCTCGTATTGCCGGTACAGGCCAGTGGTAACTTCAGTGATTTTATCAAGGATAAAAAGCTGCATTCAGGCTTTTTCTCTTTTTATCATGACGAGGCCAAAGGCAAGGTTTATCTGGAAATAAAGCAATTTGAGCAGGAGTTTATTTTTCAAAGCAGCTTGCCCGAGGGGATAGGCTCTAATGATATTGGCCTGGATCGTGGCCAGCTTGGAGATACCCGGCTGGTAAAATTTGAGCGGGTAGGGGATAAGGTCTTTTTACGCCAGTTAAATACCTACTACCGGGCAAATTCAGCCAACCCCTTGGAGCAGCAAGCAATAACCGAGGCATTTGCCAGTTCGGTTATCTGGGGCTTTAAGGTCAGCAGTGAAAGTCAGCAGGACAAGCGGGTCTTGATTGATTACACGCCGTTCTTATTGTCGGATATCCATAATCTTGCCGAGACGCTAAAGCGCACCAAGCAGGGTAGCTACAAAATAGATGCAAGCCGCAGCGGTTTATACATAGAGAGATCGAAGGCATTTCCGGATAATACCGAGTTTGAGGCGACCGTCACTTATACTGGCTCAGGTGCCGGGAAACACCTGCGCTCAGTGACACCGGATCAGCGGGCGGTATCCGTCAAGCTCCATCATTCCCTGATCCGTTTGCCTAAAGAGGGTTACCAGGCGCGTGCATTCCATCCCTATAGCGGTTACTGGCCGGTAGAATATGCCGATTATGCCAGTGCCATCGATGAGCCCTTGATTAACCGCCTTATTCCACGTCATCGGCTAATGAAAAAGCAACCGGGAGCCGAGCTAAGCGAGGCGGTTGCGCCTATTGTTTATTATCTCGATGCGGGAGTGCCAGAGCCTGTGCGTTCTGCCTTAATTGAAGGGGCACTGTGGTGGGATCAGGCGTTCTCTGCCATTGGCTATAAAAATGCCTTTCAGATCAAGATCCTGCCGGAAGGCGCCGACCCAATGGATGTCAGATACAATGTTATCCAATGGGTGCACAGGGCCACTCGTGGCTGGTCATATGGCTCTTCGGTTATTGACCCTCGTACCGGAGAGATCATCAAGGGGCATGTCACCCTGGGGTCGCTCAGGGTACGTCAGGACTACCTGATTGCCTTGGGGCTGACCTCGCCTTTTACCCGGGATAACCAGCAAGAAAATACCCAGGCCATGAAAGAAATGGCTCTGGCGCGCATTCGCCAGTTGTCGGCACATGAGGTCGGCCATACCTTGGGCTTGGCTCATAACTTCGCCGCCAGCGGTAATAATCGCGCGTCCGTTATGGATTATCCCCATCCTTTAATTAAACTCACCGACGGAGAGGTGGATTTATCCCGGGCCTATGCCGAGGATATAGGGGCATGGGATAAATTTGCCATTGCCTATGGTTATGGTTCCACTGACGATAAAAATGAAAGTAAGTATTTATTATCTTTGGTGGCCAAGGCTCAAAAACAGGGGCTGGCCTATATTTCCGATCCCGATGCCAGGCCAACCGCCGGCGGACATGCCCAGGCCCATCTCTGGGACAATGGTGAAAGTGCGGTGAAAGAATTACAAGGTGTGTTACAAGTTAGGGCAAAGGCGTTGACCGGCTTAGGCTTAAATTCTATTTCAACAGGAACTCCTTTGTCTGAAATAGAGCAAGTATTAGTACCCATATACAACTTTCATCGTTATCAGGTGGAAGCGGTTGCCAAGCTGGTGGCTGGGATTGACTACAGCTACGAAGTTAAGGGAAATATAGAGGCTAGGGGAGTAGAAAAGGTTAGTGGCAGGGAGCAGCAACAGGCGCTTGAGGCACTAATTGCCACCCTGAATACGGATTTGCTGACTATTTCCGAGGACTTAATTTCCCTGATCCCGCCCAAAGCCTATGGCTATTCCCGTGATCGTGAGAGCTTTCAGTCTAAAACCGGGCCAAGCTTTGATCCCGTTACTGCTGCCGAGGCGAGTATCAGCCATACCTTGAATTTATTATTGAATGCCCAGCGCCTGGCCCGGCTTGAGCAACACGCGGCCATGGACCAAGATAATCCGGACGTTGGTGCTTTATTGTCACTGTTACTGGAAAAGACTCTCTATCGGCCAGCGGAAAAGGGCCTGGCCTTACTGATACAGCAAAGGATTAATCAGCAAGTGGTAGACTCATTATTGACGCTTTGGCACCAGAAAGACCTGGTAACCGAGGTGCGTGCCCAGGTCTATAGACAATTAAACAAGGCTAAGCAGTGGCTGGATGATAACCATGATGCCAGGCGTTATAAAAAACTTTCTGCTCAGCTGTTTATGCTAAAGGAGCAGATAGAGTATGGCCTGAATCATGACAAAGTCGTAATACCTAAAACTAAGATTTCGTTACCGCCAGGTTCGCCTATTGGTGGCTAGGTCAACAGGTTCTAAGCAAAAAAAACGGCATGAAGGGAAGGAGTCTTCATGCCGTGGTGCATAGTTTTATAAAAAGCATAAATAAAAACGCTAGTTAGGTTGCCCCGGCGGTTTCTGGTTTTAGCGCAAGCTTGCTCACTGCTCGTTTGTTGGCGGGCTTAACCCGAGATAACACCACCAGGTTGCCAAGTACCATGCAGCCGAAACCGACAAAGGTGTAGGTATTCCAGACAAAACCCTCAACAAAGGTTGAGATAACCACAGCCACCGCCGGAAACATAATCGAGGCATATGATGCCTTATGGGCCCCGATTTTACTGAGCAGGCTCAGGTAACAGCCAAAGGCGATAACCGAGCCAAATAGCGACAGATAGATTAAGGAGCTGATATAGGGGAAGGTCCATGAAAAGGTGAAACTTTTCCCCTGTATCAGTACCATAACTGCCATAAACAGCGCGCCATAGGTCATGCCCCAGGCATTCGACTGCACTATCGGCAGGCTCTGTTGCTGATTCTTGATGGAAATCATATTGCCGGCCGAGGCAAAGAGGGTTCCCAATAGGCACAGGCCGAGTCCCAACAGGGTTTCCCTGCCATAATCGACATTGCTCACTTGCGGCCAAAACAGGGTGACTATGCCAAATAGCCCTAGGGCGCCGCCGTAGTACACCTGTTTACTGATGGCGGTTTTATACCAAATTCTGGCATTGACGATATTGACCAGCATCAAGGTAGAGAAGGCAATGCTGGTCAGCGCCGAATTTATGTACTGCTGTCCCAGGTAGAGCAGATAATAATTGCAGCCAAACAGGGTTATGCCAAAGGCCAAAAACAGCAGGTGATGTTTAATCGGGAACCTCATCGGCAGTTTTTTAATTTGACAAAACATCATCAAAATGAAGGCGGCCAGTCCAAAACGGTAGACCAGAGAGGCTTCAGGGGCGACTTCTCCCAGCTGGTAGTTAATGGCAATCCAGGTCGATCCCCAGATGGCCACCGTGACTATATATAAAAAGGTATTGTTCATATTAGGCCTTATCCCTATCTAGGTTTGCGAACAGCAGTTGTTATCCACTATTTCCTTGCGACGCTTTGACGTGGCCATGGCGGGTATTTCATGTATAAGAAGATCTGTGGCGATGCCGGTTTTTGAAACCCTGTTAATCCATTTTAGGATTAGCGTTTTGATAATGTAGAAAAATGTCATGATGATCTCCTTGATACGAGTATTGAGTTTTTAGTGTTTAAACCACCCATTGAACTTGGTTAATAATAATTTCCTGCAAGCCTGAATCCTGATTGACTCTGCTTACGGATAGACAGTTTATCGATCTTTTGTTTTAATAACATATACAGAAATACGAAAATGTAACCTATACAGTTTATGCGTTTGTTAGATAAAAGCTCCAATGAATTCCTCTATCAACAGGTGATAGATTTCATTGAAAAACAAAGGAGTCTAGGCACCTTAAGGCCAGGGGACAAGTTGCCCAGCCTAAGAAAGTTGAGCCGTCAGTTTGAAATCAGTGTGCCGACCGTGAAGCAGGCCTATATTGAGCTGGAGCGGCAGGGCACCATATGTGCCCGGCCGCAATCCGGTTACTACCTTAAGGCGCAGCAGGCAAGGACCCTGTTACCCATGCGCAGCAAATGGGCCTGCTGTAAACCGGTTGAAGTCAAGTGCCGCAGCTTGATAGAGCAAGTGCATGAAGCGGTCCATATTCCGGATACGGTGGCGCTGGGCATTTCCAATCCCGTCAATACTCATCCGCCGGATAAGGCACTGGCACGCCTGATGCGCTCTGTGATCAGCAAGGTTGCCGAGAAAGCCGTCAGCTATGGACCGGTAAACGGAGATCCCAAACTGAGAACCCAGCTGGCGTTTCGCTATCAGGATCAGGGGGTGGATGTTAACCCGGACGACATTGTCATCACCAATGGCGCTCAGGAGGCCCTGTCGATTGCATTGCAATGTGTGGCACAAAGGGGCGATGTGATTGCGGTGGAATCACCCTGCTTTTTTGGCATTATCGAGCTGATCGAAAGTTTGGGCATGAAGGCGCTGGAGGTATATACCTGCACAGAAGACGGTGTTTGTATCAGCGAACTGGAGCAAATGATACGGCAGCATCCGGTCAGGGCCTGTCTATTTTCAACCGCCATCAATAACCCGCTTGGCTCAATGATGACGGACGAGCAGCGGCAAGACTTGGTACAGCTGCTGGAGCAGCACGATATCCCACTGATCGAGGATGATGTTTATAGCGATCTTTACTTTACCGAAAGTCGCCCCAAGCCGGCCCAGCTGTATTCCGAGAAAGGCCTGGTCATGACCTGCTCGTCATTTTCCAAGACCGCAGCTCCCGGTTATCGCGTCGGCTGGTTGATCCCGGGAAAATACGAAGAGCAGGCCAAGCGTATCAAGCGCGCCCAGTCCTGTTCGACTCCCATGTTGCAGCAATGGACATTGACCGAGTACTTGATGAGTGGCGAATATGATCGCCACCTGCAGGTATTGCGCAAAAAGCTGATTTACAATTGTGAGCGCATGCGCGCACTGATCGCAGAAAATTTTCCACCGGAAGTGTGTATTTCCAGGCCCCAGGGCGGTAGTGTGCTATGGATTCGTTGCCGCTCACATGTCGACACTAGCAGGTTGTTTGAGCCGGCCATTGCCAAGGGGGTCAGCTTTGCGCCCGGCGTAGTATTTTCACCTTCCGGCAAATACAGGAACTATATGAGGATTAGTTTTGGCGTTCAGTGGTGTGAGCGAATCGAGCAAGCCATTAAAGTACTGGGTGAACTTGTCAGGGAAAGCCAGGAAAACTAGCAGGAAGACATATGACAGACAGCCCAGCTAAGCGAGCGGCGGATATCTCGCTTAAGCACTTATTGCCTTTGCTTGCCGCCATCATTGCCATGTCGCCCCTGGCCATTGATATGTATCTGTCGGTACCCTGATATTTGGTATTGGTGCCCTGGCTGGCCCCATACTTAACGCCATTTTACAATGGTACGGCGCTGCCTTTTGCTATGCTTATGTGAGGGGCCGTACTACTTGTGCTCTTGTCTCAGTGGTATCTTAGAGGCTGTTTATCTTTCGAGATTATTTTTGCAGCAGTTTGTTGGCAATTTATACAAGGCAGAGCCTTTGTCGTGTAGTAATTCTACATAAAAAGGCGACAACTGGGTTAGGAACCCAGTTGAACAGCGTTAGCTGGCCAAGTACTTGGTGAAACACATGGACGTGTTTCATAAAACGCCGTAGAAATAGCCAACAAACGCTGCCTGAAAGGTTCGGCTAAAAGCGTTTTATTCTTTGTTGAGCAGTATTTGCTTAGAATGACTAGGCGACACACTGCTCGCCGCGACTAAAACGCTTTTATCTCGAACAAAAATTAACCGAGAAAGATAAACAGCCTCTAGAGTAAAATACTAGCAATTTTATTGATTTGTAAGGAAAGATAATGAAAAAAGTAGCAGTGATCCTCAGTGGTTGTGGTGTTTATGACGGCAGCGAAATTCATGAGGCGGTTTTGACCCTGTTGGCGATCGAGCAAAATGAAGCAAAATACCGTTGCTTTGCCCCTAACATTAATCAGCATCACGTGATTAACCACCTGACCGGGGAGGTCAGTGAAGCGGAAACACGTAATGTTTTGGTTGAATCCGCCAGGATTGCACGCGGCGATATTGAAGACATTGCCGAACTCAGGGTCGAAGACTTTGATGCCCTGATTTTACCGGGTGGCTTTGGCGCGGCGAAAAACCTTTGTGACTTTGCCATTAAAGGCAATGAATGTTCCATGGATGAAAGTGTATTAACTGCTTGTCAAAGTTTTGCCAAAGTGGGCAAGCCAGCCGGTTATATGTGTATAGCACCTGCGATGTTGCCCTTGATTTATGGCCAGGGGATCAAGGGAACCATAGGCATGGATAAAGGAGTTGCCGAATCTCTTGAGTCTATGGGATTAAGCCACGAAGAGTGCAATGTTACCGATATAGTGATGGATATGGATAATAAGGTGGTAACGACACCCGCCTATATGCTGGCTGATTCCATTTCGGCAGCGGCCGACGGTATCGGCAAGTTAGTCAGGGCGGTAATCTTTATGGCCTAATCATTGGATCTGGATTATTGTGGTTCAGGTGCCTGCTGAGACGCTTCATTAAGTTTTGCTTGGGCAATTCGCCATTTCTGCAATTCGGCATAATAGTGATCCCAGACGCAAGGGTTGCAGGCACCACCACCGCAACAGTCATCATCGGCGGGAGCTATAGGCTTTTCTAAAGGTGTTGTCATAAATACAAAGGCTTAGGTTAATGAGGGCTTATTTTAACATTGTCCGCTAAAAAAATCAGTGGTCTCAATTTGTTTATCTTCTTCAACTTCAAATGTTTTGACCATATCGCCCCCCAGTCGTTTTGCTTTGGCCAAACCTTTGTCTGCCCTGATTTGTATTGAACGCATTTCCTGGTCTGATTCATTTAACGATGCCTGCCCTATGCTCATGGTGATAAAAATCATTTCCCCATTGTGCTCATAAAAGCCATTGCGAATGGCATCCTTAATTTTAACCGCAAGGTTATAGGCGGTTAGCTCGTCGGCACCGGGCAATATGATACAAAATTCTTCTCCGCCAATTCGGGCGAGCACGTCATTTTCGTGCAATATACTGTTGGTGATATCTATTGCATGTTGCAACACCAGGTCGCCAACCTGGTGGCCAAATTTTTCATTGACCTGTTGGAAATGATCTATATCGGCGTACAGAATGGATAAGTCCTCATTATGAGATTTGGCATTGGTCAGCAATTTTTTGCCCAGTTGATCATAGATTGCCGAACTCAGCACACCGGTCAGGGGGTCCTTGTTTGCCAGATAGTTCAGCTCGGCTTTCTGTTTATCCAGCTGGCGGATATACCTTTCAACCTGGGCGGTAAAGGTCGCTAAAATCAATGCCAACACAATCATGGCGATACTGATGCTTGAGAGTGCGACGGCACTGAATTTATCCGGGTTATAGATATTATTTAGGATAATGGCCAGCAATGACACTAGGGTAATAGGGTAACCAACGGTTTTGCCGCCAAACAAAAATGCCACCAGGATCAGGAGCAGAAACCATATGCCCCTGTATTCGTCGTTAGCCACATTTATCAGGGCAGAGAAACAGGCAGCAAAACACAGGCTAAGAAAAATATAGAGCACGGGCTTGAAGTGGTGTGTGTGCTTTTCCAGGTATAGGGCCAGGCAGATAGAGAAGGCGGCATAACCATAATCTACCGTGGCGTGGACTCGACCTATTTCATTGATGCCGAGAGAGTACATGATGGCAAACAGCAAGGTAAAAAAGGCTGAAATCCACATGATGCGGATCAGGGTTTGAAGCTTGTAGTCAAAATCAATTTGAAATGAGCTCGCCTCCTTGTCGCTAACGCTAAGGAGGTTTTCACTTTGAGGCTGCAGTGGATTAACTTTTCTTCTTAACATAGCCTCTAGTCTAGCCTTTATAAAAAGAAAAACCCCGAAATATTCGAGGCTTTTTTTCATTTTAAGCTAGTTAGGCGTAGCCTGCTTTATCTATTCATTTTCAGCTAGTTTTTGCTCAAGGTAATGAATATTGGCACCGCCATTAACAAAGCCCTGATCGTTCAATATATCCTGATGCAGCGCTATATTGGTTTTAATGCCGTCTACCACCAGCTCACCCAAGGCATTGCGCATTCTGGCAATGGCAACGTCACGGTTATCACCATAAGTGATCAACTTGCCCACCATGGAATCGTAATGAGGAGGTACGGCATAGTCGGCATAAATATGAGAATCCCAACGCACACCATTGCCTCCCGGAGGATGAAAACGGGTAATCTTACCCGGTGAAGGAATAAAGGTACGAGGGTCTTCGGCATTGATACGACATTCAATGGCGTGACCGGCAATCTTGATGTCTTCCTGGGTATAGGATAATGGCTGACCTGCCGCAACGCGCAGTTGCTCCTTGATCAAATCAACGCCAGTGATCATTTCCGTCACCGGGTGTTCTACCTGAATACGGGTATTCATTTCAATAAAGTAGAACTCACCGTTTTCATATAGGAATTCAAAGGTACCGGCGCCGCGGTAATCGATTTCGATACAGGCATTGCAGCAACGTTCACCAATCTTGGCACGCATCTCGGGCGTGATACCCGGTGCCGGCGCTTCTTCCACGACTTTTTGGTGGCGACGCTGCATGGAGCAGTCACGTTCGCCCAAATGAATCGCTCCGCCTTGGCCGTCGGCAATCACCTGGATTTCAACATGGCGTGGGTTTTCCAGGAATTTCTCCATATACACCATATCATTGTTAAAGGCGGCTCGTGCTTCTGCCTTAGTCAGCTGTATGGCTTCAAGTAATTCTGACTCTTCACGAACAACGCGCATGCCACGGCCACCACCGCCACCAGACGCCTTGATGATCACCGGGTAGCCAATGCGCTTACCATGGGCAATATTGGCGGCATCATCATCGGTCAAGGGGCCGTCTGAGCCTGGTACACAAGGGACGCCTGCCGCCTTCATCGCCTTGATGGCTGATACCTTGTCACCCATCAGGCGAATGCTATCGGCTTTGGGGCCGATAAAGGTAAAGCCGGATTGTTCAACCTGTTCGGCAAAGTCGGCATTTTCCGCCAAGAAGCCGTAACCAGGGTGAATCGCTACGGCATTGGTGACTTCCGCCGCCGTGATGATGCTTGGAATATCCAAGTAACTTTCTGTTGCAGGTGCCTTACCGATACAGATGGTTTCATCCGCCAATAACACATGCTTCAAATTTTTATCGGCAGTGGAGTGTACGGCGACTGTCTTGATACCAAGTTCTTTACATGCACGCAGTATTCTCAGTGCAATTTCGCCACGGTTGGCGATAACAACTTTATCTAACATGGAATTACCCTTACTGGTTGGGCTTATTCAATGATGAACAGCGGTTGATCGAATTCAATAGCATCTTCGTTTTGCGCCAAGATTTCTTTGATAACACCTGACTTATCGGCTTCGATTTGGTTCATCATCTTCATTGCTTCAACAATGCACAGGGTATCGCCGGCATTAACGTGCTGACCAACCTCGACAAATGCCGGTGCATCAGGAGACGCCGCTGAGTAGAAGGTACCAACCATAGGTGAACGGACCACATGACCAGAAAGTGCGGCAGGGGCTGCAGAAGCGTCTGCCGCAGCCGGTGCCGCAACAGGAGCTGGGGCAGCGGCAGGAATCTGTGCTTGCACAAGCGGAGCAGGCGCAGAAACCACGGCACCACCACGGCTAATGCGTACAGACTCTTCACCTTCGGAAATTTCTAACTCATTGATGCCAGACTCTTCTACCAATTCAATAAGTTTCTTTATTTTACGAATATCCATTTGAACACCTTAATTTTAAATTTATCTATTTTACTTGGTGACAAGCTTGTTGCTTTGCTTCAACAAGCTTGCCTTTATTTATTCTCTGTTAACCAGTTATGCGCCGCGCTTAAGGCAAATTCATAACCCTGGGGCCCCAGTCCGCAGATCACCCCCTGGGCAACATCGGAAAGGTAGGAGTGATGCCTGAAGGCCTCCCTGGCGTGAACATTAGACAAGTGCACCTCAATAAAAGGAATATTCACTGACAGAAGGGCGTCTCTTAGGGCAACACTGGTGTGGGTAAATGCTGCCGGGTTAATAATGATAAAATCAACCTGTTGAAATGCCTGATGAATTGTCTCTATCAATTCATATTCAGCATTTGACTGCTTATGGCTTAATGCTATATCAAGCGACTGGGCCTTAATTTGCAGCTTATTAATAATATCGCTAAGGGATTGTGCACCATAAACTTCAGGCTCACGCTTTCCTAACATATTTAAATTAGGGCCATTTAACACCAAAACTTTAAACTTTGCTGACATTTTCGGTAAAAACACTCTTAAAGTTAAAATTGTTTTAAATAGTTACATAAAATGCGCTTGCTTGAAATAGGAAATAACAAACCAATACGTTTTTTTACTATTTGACGATTATTATAGTGTTTTCGAGGAATTTAGCAGCAAAATACTGGTCTAACCAATGCCGGCGTTTAATGTAAGGAAAATTTGCTGTTTCCCTGGGTTTGACTACACTGTTATTGGGGCTGGTTTGCGGTTGTGCTTGCCTGTCAGATCCCTTAAATATAGGGATTGCTAAGTATAAAGGCCTTTTGGAAAAGGCGTTGAACAGACAAGGATGTGGCCATCAAAATGACTCTCATTACATTTCTTGTTTTTATTGGGAGCTGCAGGAGCCCGGCGGCTTACTGTGTCAATGTTATCAGCCATTTTTCAACGAATATTAAAGAAGCGATTCGACTCATCCCGACTGTCTTGTTTAATGTCTTGTTGGAAAAGATGAAAACTGGCAGCCGTGGCCAGTACAACCTATGCATTGGTTGTGGATTATGAGCAAAACATTTATTAGCGTGCCAACCAAGTTGCTGGCCCTGATCATAGCGACATTATTGATTATCAGTGCCGGCTTTTCCCTGATGTCCTTGACTCGGCTACAACGGGAATTTACTCAATTTCAGCAAGAAACCCTTAAGCGCGGGCAGGTGCAATTTGAGGTACACAACAACATATTGCAAAGGCAATTACTGGTGTGGTTAGAGTCGTTTGCCGACCTGGTTTATTTAAAGGAACGGGGTGACTTTAAAACTGTGGTTGCAGGTCTGGATAAACAATTTGATGCCTTGCAACTTCATCATAGTGTCGAGAATGTTTGGTTCTATGGCCCAGATAAAGAACTCTTGTATTCATCGAATGCCCCGCCTGGGTACTTAGATGCCGGCATTTCTGCCGTTTTTAAGACGCAGCAGCCCAAATATGAACTGCATTGCCAACAGGTTTGTGAGCAGTTCATCGTCTTGCCGTTACTCAATGGCAAAGGGGAGACTGGGGTTGTAGCCATGGCAGCCTCGCTGATCGATATGCTTTATGCAATCAATCAGGTCTTAAAGAGTGGGGTCGCCGTGGTCAGCTTTAGCAAGGGCAGGAATAAAGTGACACAAAGCGTTCAGGTGATTTCTTCTTCCGATATCAACCTGGTGCACCAATTGTTTATTGAGGCGGATACTGCCCAACAGCTGGATAACATAGAACAGGATGGCATTCAGGTGAGTTTATCTGAGCAAAGCTTTTTGATTAACTTTATGCCGCTTGCCGCCAATCAAGAGCAAAAATTTTACCTGGTGCTGATTGATAATGTCACTTCTATCATAGAGGAAAACGGGCAGTATCGTCAGCAGTTTCTCTTCTCGGCACTGTTTATTTTCATTAGCCTGCTGCTGATGTTTTATTATATCGCCCGCCCCTTTACTCGACGTTTGCTGGTGTTATCAAACGCCCTGCCTTTACTGGCGAAAAGGGAGTTTGAGCAGTTCCGGCAGATCAAGCTCAAGCGCCACAGTTTTTTTAATGATGAACTCGATGTCTTGTCTGAATCGGCGGCTGCGATGAGCTATGAGCTTGAACAGCTGGATATGGAAATCGAACAGAAAACCAAGGAGCTTGAAAATATTGCCATGTATGATTTGTTAACCGGCTTGCCCAACAGGAATATGCTCAATTATCAGTTACGTAAAATAATGGGCAATATGGCTGACATGCATGGCGGCATTGCCGTACTCTTTCTCGACCTGGATGATTTTAAAAAGGTGAACGACAGCCACGGCCATGGTGAAGGGGATAATCTTCTGGTAGAAGCTTCCAATAGAATTCGAGCCGCGATTGGCGCAAATGATCTGGCTTGTCGCTTTGGTGGCGATGAATTTGTTGTCGTCCTGTCAGGAATTCCATCGGTAAAAGAGACGATGAAGGTGGCGCTAGAGATCCTTGGCGAGTTTAAGAGCCCAATCAAGATGGGCACCAATATCTTCTATATTTCGGTCAGCATAGGGATAGCCTTTAGCGAAGATAAAGCTATTAAGGCGGATGATTTGATCAGTTTTGCCGATATCGCCATGTACGAGGCAAAAGCCAATGGTGGTGGACAGTTTTATATTCATCATAATGAAATGTACCAAAAAGTTGCCCACAGGGTTGAACTGGAGGCCGAGGTCCGCCAGGCTCTCGCCAAGCAACAATTCAGCCTGAGCTTGCAGCCACAGCTATTGGCCAAAAACAAAAAACTGTATGGCTTTGAAGCCTTGTTACGCTGGCAGCACCCGCAAAGAGGCATGGTGCCGCCGGATGACTTTATTCCCCTGTTGGAAAATTCGGAACACATGATTGAGCTTGGCTACTGGATTATTCGCCATTGTTTTGAAATCATGGAGAAGCTTCATGCATATGGCATAAAGGATACTCGTATCGCCATTAATTTAACCGCAGGCCAGTTTATCGATCCCAACTTGCCTCACTACCTGCTTGGCCTGTTAAAAGAGTTTTCATTACCGGCCAGCAGTTTTGAACTTGAGTTAACGGAGCAAACGCTAGTCAAGGATATAGACCACACCATAGAAATGATGGAAATGCTTAAGCATATAGGTTTCAGCTTTGCCATTGACGATTTTGGTACTGGCTATTCATCTTTGGCCTATCTAAAACAAATGCCGGTGGATGTCATTAAAATAGACAAGAGCTTTGTTTTCGGCATGTTGGATAATAAGGCAGATTATCAAATTATTATGTCCACCATAGCCATGGTTAAGCGCCTGGAGCTTTTGGTGGTTGCCGAAGGCGTTGAGACCAGCGCCCAATTGCGCAGCCTAACTCATAATGGCTGTGACCTGATCCAGGGCTATTACTTTTCCAAGCCCGTCCCGGAGCGTGAACTGTTCGAATTCCTTAGCACTCATATTACTGATGGTTACTGGAAAACACAGGTGAAATGTGCGGGTTAAAGCCCTAAATCAGGCCTTAACCCGTTATGCTAAAATTAACTGTTAAAAATCCGCTTGATATGCTCAGCAAATTCGTCTGCGTCCATAAAACCTGTGACTCGGTTGTTTTCCAGTTCCCTGCCTTGCAAGTCGAAAAACAGAATGGAAGGCAGGCCGAAGATATCAAAATATTCCCATATTTCAGTCGTGGTTTTTGAAAAGGT
>Ga0213838_1000213_pt1 | contig 64781 bp, 54 predicted proteins | sample SWPATP13_FD_160577 | JGI IMG/M metagenome (GOLD analysis project Ga0213838, IMG submission 160577) | Coastal seawater microbial communities from Marineland, Florida, United States - SWPA TP1 #3 | ecosystem: Environmental > Aquatic > Marine > Coastal | place: USA: Florida | collected 2016-08-06 | reverse complement strand
ACCAACTTGGCTTTAGGGGCTGTTGAACTTTCTCGAACAAAAATTAAACGCGAAAGATTAACCGCTCCTCGTGTAGGGAAAACAATAGTTAATGAGCAATTCTTCTTTAAGGCCTTTGTACCGTCAGTTGTCCAGGCCGTTAAGGGCTGCCTTTATCCTGGTCGCCGTTATGTTGGCTATTTTGCTGACCCTGATATGGCAGACTAATCAGCAACTGACACAAATAACCCAGCTTGAATTGCCTCAGTTAAAAGTCAAAGAAGAAGTACAGCAGTTTCAAATCGAAACTAACCAGCTGTATGCCCAATTAGCCGCAGCAGAAACGGCCGATGAATTTCAACACTTTCAGCAGGGCATCAGATCCCGGCTGCAAACCTTGGCTGCTAATAAATCCCTTCCCTCATTAAGCCTGGCTCGCCTGCTTGCCGATGTTGAAAAAAATGGCGAGCAGTTGCTGCGCTTTAGCCGAAACAGCAATAGAAACATTCAGCTGAAACAAAACAGCATTATCCAAATCCAGCTGGTGCTGGACTCTCTGGACAAGCTTATTGTTGATAAGGAGCAAAGGCAGCTGGCACTGTATCAGCAAATTATTTCGGACCGAGTAAATGACAGGGTTACCGCCAATAGGGCCAGGGCGCACGCCAAGGTGATTCAAGAGCTAAGTATCCTTAGGCAGCTGCATAAACTGCTAGCCAGAGTGCTCTCGGATTTTTATGCCTTGAATATTCACACTTCACTCAATTTGTTTGAACTGACCAGTGACAAGCTGGAACAGAGCTTTGTTTTATTCAGCCAACTTGTTCAAAGCGAGGATAAAGACCTCCTGGAGCTAAATGAGCAGCTTGATACCCTGGATAAGCTGCTGCTTAGTGAGCAGAGAACCCTGGCCAAATGGCGTGGCCATTTACGACTGGCGGAAGAGTATTTAAGCCAGGCTTCAAGGCTTCAGGAAGCGCTTAAGGGGCTGTCCTATACCAGAACGCTTGATGTTGTAGACAGGGAGATGCCACTGACTAAAGTACTGAATAAGGCCATTTCAGGCAATGACCAGCTGATTACGGACCAACAGGTTCAGCAGGCCCAGCTGGTTTTCCTGATACTCTTGTTTGCTGCCTTTGGCTATCTGCTGATGCGTATTCGCCTTCATATCCGCAGCCATGGCGAGCAAAGCTATGCGCTATATAAGCAGTTGGTAGAACAGGGGGAGCCGTCGATCACTCCGCTATCCTCTGAGAACATTGAAGTCTCACGCCTGATCGGGCAAATACAGAGGCCAGAGCATACAGAGTCTGATTATCAGGCGATAGTGGCCGACTTTCAGCAGCAATTGTCGGCTATCTTGTCCAATCATGGTGTGGCCTTCTGGTCACTAAAAGACGGCGAGCCTTTACTCAAGAATAAAGTGCTCCAGTCCTTACTGGCAAAAGAAGCTAAGGCCGGACGAGTCACCAGCTGGCGCCAGTGGTTCGAAAAAAGTGCAGTGGAGAAACTCTTGGCCGCGGCCAGAGCTGCAAAAACCAGTCAGGAGTCCCAATCACTGCGGGTTAAGTCAGTTGACGGTAAGGGCTTCTTGATCTGTATCGGCTTCGAGCAAGGATTCCAGGGGACTATTGCCGATAACCAAGTGGTAGAAGCGCTGGACAAGCTAGTGGAAAACCTGCATACGGACATTCTCGAACTGAAACAACGGCAGCTAGCGTCTCAGCTTAGTGCCAATGAAGAGATCAGCAAGATGTTAATTGCGGCGCTGTTACAGGCTCAGTCCAATTTGGCGGAGAGTGAAGCCATGCCCTGGCATCGTCAAATCAAACGCATCTATGACTGGGCCCAACAAGGCAAGGTGTCTGCACAATTGCGGCTGCATACCGAGCCCCTGCGTTTGAGCGATGTCCATTTTCAGAATGAAGTTAGTGCCGCCGCCATCAATGCCCTGGCCGAAGCCAATAGCCAGCGTAACCAGGTGTTGCTGGATACTAGCCCCATGCTGGCACAGAAAGTCAGGCTGGATCTTGGCCTGTTTCATTTTACCCTGCAGACATTTTGCCGCTTATTGCTGGCAAAGCAGCTCAAGTCACGGCTTGTGTTGAAATTGGAACTGGCGGATAAGAAAGCGGGACAGCAGATAGTGCGTTTCTCCGGATATCTTGACACCAATAAAGCACAGGATTGTTTGCCTGCAGATATTGAGGCCTTAGTTGCACAGGAAACCAGTCATGAACAGGGCATGGCTCAAAGCCTCAGGGATGCCTTTTCCCGTTTGCATGTCTCGAATGTCTCGGCAGAATTAAAGGACAATGGCTACCAGGTGGGATTTGATATGCCTCTGGCGATTGCCGAGCAGCAGGCAGCTTTGGACAGCATAGATCTCAAGCAAGCCAATATTGTCCTGGTGTCGGCTGATGCAGGCACGCGAGCTCTGGTCTGCAAAGAGGTGAAAGAGGCCAATGGCTTAATAGAAGCCCTGGCAAATCCTGATTATTTTGCCAAACAGCTCAGCATCAAGCACCTTAACCGCAAGGCGGTAGATATAGTGATATTGGCGGCCGATTGTTTGGTGACGGCCCATGACAATGTCCGGCAGCATATACAGTCATTGCCGGCGGGTTTACAGCCAAAACTTATGGTGATGCAACCTGCTTATCAATCTCATATAGCCACATATGGCCTGTATTCACTGTGCAACTATCCCTTCTGTGCCCGGACCTTGCTGAACGAGTTATCGGCTTTAATCCATGGTGAGCAAAGGCATAACCGACTTGTTGAACCGGAAAAGTTTAAGGGGCTGAGCTTTTTGCCGACCCAGGTAGAAGTCTTGCTGGCCTGTGCAGAGCCTAACAAGTTCCAGCCTTTAGCCTGTTTGCTATCCTGGCTGGGGCTGCATATCACGTTTGTCACTCACCCACAAAGCATGCGCCAAGAATGGCAGACCGGGCGTTACCTTATTCTGTTAACCGAATTTGAAGCCTCCCCTTATATCCAACTCTCACAGGGGAATTCGGTACAGCGAACCGTATTTTCACTAAGCCAAGGCCTGTTTGAGCAATTGCCGGAATCAGAACGGAAAATTGCCGATAAATGGCACTCCGGCCTGGTACCTGAGATCACTAAAGTTGATGAAATATTGTCTCTGTTCTCTCCCTGGCTGAAAAGAAAGCAGAGGGCCAAGGTAGAGCGCCAGCCAAAAGCCGTCATTAGTCCAGAGGGAGAGTCGGCTAACCTTGACGCAAGCGATCTGGAATTACTGGTAACGACGAGTGATGACAAGGCAAGCTTTGATTTGCAGCGCTATGCGGCCAACCAGGGCACCCCGGAAATGGCCGCCCTTATGCTGGATGAATATGTGCAAAGCAACTGTGAAAATTTTGCCCGTTTGAGCCAGGCCTGTGCCGATCATGATATTGACAAGGCATTAGAATGCTTAGTGGTGATAAAGCAAAATGCTCGCATTATGGCGGCAGATGCCTTGTTGCTCACCTGTTTGTCTGCGGAGAAGGCGATTGACGAGGATATCACTCAGTTAGCCGCACAATTAAAGCCGATGGCAGAGGAAATTACTGCCATTGAAACTTTTGCCGATGCCATCTGATATGCAAGCGCCCAAGCAGAAAAAGCAAGCATCTGCCGATATTGAAAGCCCCTGTGTGCGGAACTGCTGCCTGGACTATAATGATGTTTGCCTGGGCTGTTATCGCCATCTGGATGAAATTACCGGCTGGCGAGAATTCAGCGATGAAGAAAAGCGTCGGGTTTTACGGCATTGCCAGGAACGAAAGCAGGCGCTTAAACGCTAAGTTTTGTCCTTATGCGTCTCGTGGCAGGCCTTTTTCAATTGAGCGAATTAGGCGCCCGGTTAGCCGTTCATTGGCGGTTTTATTTTCATAGTACTGCTTCTCTCGCTGTTGGCCAAGGGCCCATTCAATATGTTCCGCAACCATAGGCTTGGCATCCGGCAACTTTTCTTGCAGGGCTGTTACTATCTCTGCCTGATAGGGGGCATTGCCCAGGGCAACGGCAATATTGCGCTGCCAGCATTGAAAGCCAATGCGGCGTATCGGTGAGCCTTCGGTCTTACGGAGGAAATATTCTTCGTCCCAGGCAAACAGGGTCAATAGCTCTACCTGATCCAGGTTCTGTCTGGGGCTAAAGTCGTTTTCACTGCTGAGCGTGGCAAACTTGTTCCAGGGACAAATCAACTGGCAGTCGTCACAACCATAGATACGGTTGCCCAGCAGGGGGCGAAACTCTTCCGGAATGGCGTCTCTAAGCTCTATGGTCAGGTAGGAAATACAGCGCCTGGCATCAACCACATAGGGCTCCACTATGGCATTGGTGGGACAAATCTTGAGGCAGGATACGCAGCTGCCGCAATCGTTCTCCGGCTTGTTGTCGCACGGCAATGGAATATCTATCAGCAGCTCGCCCAGGAAAAACCAGGAGCCGGCCTGCTTGTTGATCAATAAACTATGCTTGCCGACCCAGCCCAGACCCGCCTTGGCTGCCAGTGGCCGTTCCAGAATCGGGGCCGAATCAACAAAGGGCCTGAAATTAAAGGCCTGGCAATGCTGCTGGATACGCTCGCCCAATTGTTTCAGGCGCTTGCGCATCAGCTTATGATAGTCGCGGCCGAGTGCATAGCGGCTGATATAGGCGTGATCTGGTTGCTTTAATATCCGGGCAAATTTTGCTTGGGTGGGCAGGTAATCCAGCCGGACACTGATCACCCTCAGGGTGCCCTCGACCAGTTCCTGTGCCCTGGCCCGCATCAAGCCGTGCCTGGCCATATAGTCCATATCGCCATGGTAATTCTTTTCCAGCCAACGATTGAGGGCTTCTTCCTGGTCGGACAGGTCGACGTCAGAAATACCGACCTGGGCAAAGCCAAGTTCCTGTCCCCAAAGCTTGATTTTTTCCGCCAATTCTTGATAGTTAAGATTAGTAGTCTGCACGGTTGAGAGAAAGATGAATCCGATTAAATTGTCCGCCAGTTTACCACAACCGGCCTTTGGTGCTAAGCAGGTTCAGCAAAATGAAGCACGGGTGGCTGCCAGCCAGGGCATTGAAATGTATCCGCTGATGGAAAGAGCCGGAGCGGCGGTCTTCTCTCACCTAAAGGCCAGAAGCGAAATGAGCTCGATACTAGTCATTTGCGGCAAGGGCAATAATGGTGGCGACGGCTATGTTATTGCCCGGCTCGCTAAGCTGGCAGGCATAGATGTGATCACTCTAGTGCTGGCTGAACGGAAGGATATTGGCGGTGATGCCGCGCTAGCCTTGCAACGCTTACTAGATGAAGGAGGCGATGTCAGATTCTCTTGTCAGAAGGCGCTAAACCTTAACCTCATCCGGCAATTTTCCGGTGAATGGATTCTGGATTGCATTTTCGGCATCGGCTTTAAGGGCCAATTGTCTGCTGATTTCCAGGCGATAGTCCAGGCGATTAACGAGCACAGTGCCAGGGTGATCAGCGTCGATGTGCCATCGGGCCTGTCAGCCGAAACGGGAGTCGTCGATGGAGTGGCGGTAATTGCCGATACCACCATAACCTTTATCGCGGTGAAAAGGGGCTTGTTAACCGGCCAGGCTGCCAATCATGTCGGGGAGCTCTATTTGGCCGAGCTCGGACTTGGCTGCGCCTTTATCGATCAGATAGCGACGGATACCTTTATCCAGGGGCAGGCCAATTTGCCCGGGCTGGCGCCACGAACAAAAGCAAGTCATAAGGGCAGTGTCGGTATGTTGTTGGCCATAGGGGGCAACAAGGGCATGCCGGGCGCCGTCCGCATGGCAAGTGAAGCGGCCTTAAGAAGTGGTGCTTCGCTGATGTCCGTGTCCTGCCACTCCGATAACCAGGCCATGGTACTCAGTGGCAGGCCCGAACTTATGCTGGCACCTGGTGAGGCGGCAGAATTAAAAGAGAGTACATTTTTCGCCAAGGCAAAAGCGATAGTGATAGGCCCTGGGCTTGGTCAGGACGATTGGGCCAGACAGCTGTTCCAGCTGGTTATCGAACAGGAAAAACCTTGCCTGCTGGATGCCGATGCCCTGGCTCTGCTCAGTCAAACCTCTCACTATAAAGAAAACTGGGTGCTAACCCCGCATCCGGGAGAAGCGGCCTTATTGCTGGATTGTACAGTCGGTGATATTGAAGCGGACCGTTATGCTGCGGTTAAGAAAATTGCACAAACCTATGGCGGCATTTGCCTATTGAAGGGGGCCGGCAGCCTTATTTCAGATGGCAGGGAAACCTGGGTGAATACCAGTGGTAATCCGGGTATGGCCTCTGGCGGCATGGGAGATGTGTTATCAGGGATCATTGCCGGATTAATACTCCAAATGTCCTGCTTGATGGCGGCCGTTAGATATGGCGCATTTATTCATGGACACGCAGCTGATATCATAGCGGAAAGAAATGGCGAACGAGGGATTTTGGCAAGCGATCTGTTTGTTGAAATCCAAAAGCTAGTCAACCGGGTTTAATAATCAGTCTCAATGAAAGCAAAAACATTTTTTTTAGCAGATGAAGCGGCCACCATAGCCATGGGAAAAGCACTGTCTGTCGTTGTAAAACAGGAACTTAACAAAGGTATCACCGTCTATTTAAACGGTGACCTTGGCGCAGGAAAAACCACCTTAACACGCGGGTTTGTGCAGGGCATGGGCCATAAGGGAAATGTTAAGAGTCCTACCTATACCCTGGTTGAGCCGTATGAGCTGGATAACTGGCAGGTATATCACTTTGATCTTTATCGCCTGGCAGATCCGGAAGAGTTGGAATATATGGGGATCCGGGACTATTTTAATGACAAAAGTTGTTGCTTTATTGAATGGCCGGAAAAGGGGGAAGGCCTGCTGGCAGTTGCCGATTTGATAATTAATATTGCGTATGATAATGATCAGCGTAATATTAGTTTTGAAGCAAGCAGCGAATTGGGTGTTCGTGCGCTATCGGCTTTAGAGAAAATGGTGAAGGAATAATTGCGGGTGCGATTGGGTTTAGTGCTGCGAAAATATGTCTTAATTGTGATGGCTTATCTGGGGGGAAGCTATACCTCTTATGCCGCCAACAGCATAGATGGCATTCGGGTTTGGCCGGCGCCAGAAAATACCCGCTTGGTGTTTGATTTACGCCAAAAGCCTGAATTTAGCTACTTTTCCCTAAAAGAGCCTCAGCGCCTGGTGATTGACTTTAAAAACAGTAAAAACGCCGTCCGGCTGAAGAACTTGGCCAAAAATGACAAGCGCATTAAGCGAATTCGTACAAGCACCGCAAAAAATAAGGCTTCCACCCGGTTGGTACTGGAACTTGCCAATGAATATCAGCTGGCGGTTTTTCCTTTGGCTCCAGCGGGTCAATACGGCAACCGCCTGGTGGTGGATCTCTATGATAAAAACCGCTCCAGCCAGCCTAAAACCGTTAATACCAGTGAAAAACGAGATATTGTTGTTGCCATAGTGGCGGGGCACGGCGGTGATGATCCCGGTTCGATAGGCCCTAGGGGAACATACGAGAAAAAAGTAACATTAGCTATCGCGAAGAAATTGGCTAAATTGATCGATGCTAAAGAGGGCTTAAAAGCGAAGTTAATTCGAACGGGTGATTATTATATTGTTCACAATAGAAAGACACAGCTGGCCCGTACATATAAGGCTGACTTGCTTATTTCTATTCATGCCGATGCTTTTACTTCGCCTAAACCATGGGGAGCATCTGTCCTGGTACAAGATGCGCGTCGTGCAAATTCAGAGTTTTCTAAGTGGATAGCCAACCGCCAAAAAGAGTCTGAATTACTCGGTGGTGCCGGGGAAACCATCAAGAAAACCAAAGATAAGAACCTTGCCATTACCCTGGCCGATATGAAGAAAGAATATACCATGGCAAGTAGTTACGACTTTGCGGGACATGTGGTTAGCCAGCTTAAGAAAGTGACCAAGTTACATAAGAAAAAGCCGGAAGCCATGAGTTTAGCAGTACTAAAATCGGCCGATATTCCCTCGGTATTGATAGAAACCGGATTTATTTCTAATCCACAGGAAGAGAAGCGCCTTAATAACCCAAAACACCAGCAGAAACTGGCCAAGGCCATCTCGACCGCGGTGCATGACTATTTCACCATTAATCCGCCAAGCGGCACCTTGCTTGCCTCTATCGGTTACCGAAAGCATAGGGTGACCAGTGGTGAATCTCTGTCTGTGCTGGCGCATCGTTACAAGGTGTCCGTTGGCCTGCTAAAGCAAACCAATAATCTAAAATCCAATACCGTACGGATTGGCCAAACCCTAAGAATTCCAAGAGCAGAATAAAAGAACTAATGACCATAGAAATATTGCCTGCTCGCCTTGCCAACCAAATTGCGGCAGGCGAAGTTGTCGAACGCCCTGCTTCGGTGATCAAGGAGTTGGTGGAAAACAGCCTGGATGCCGGTGCAACCAAGATACAAATTGACATAGAAAAAGGTGGGGCCAAACGCATCCGCATTACCGACAATGGCAGTGGCATTGCAAAAGAAGAACTGACGCTGGCACTCAGTCGTCATGCCACCAGTAAGATCAAGGATCTCAATGATCTGGAAGCCATCAGTAGCCTGGGCTTTCGCGGCGAGGCCCTGGCCAGTATCAGTTCGGTTGCACGCCTGACCCTGACGTCCAAGCCGGCCGAACAGGAAGCCGCCTGGCAGGCTTGTGCAGAAGGCCGAGATATGAATGTCCTGGTTCAGCCGGCGGCCCATCCCGATGGCACCACCATAAATGTCAAAGATCTGTTTTTTAATACCCCGGCCCGGAGAAAGTTCTTACGCACGGAAAAGACAGAGTTTAGCCATATCGAAGAAGTGGTGCGACGCATTGCCCTGGCAAAGTTTGATGTCACCTTTATTCTTGCCCATAACGGTAAAGTGGTACGTCAATATCGAGCGGCGAGGGACAGCAGCCAATATCAAAAGCGAGTCGCCCAGGTATGCGGCCAGAGCTTTATTGATCAGGCCTTAGTGGTGGATTGCCAGCATGATGATATCAAGCTGTGGGGCTGGATCGCCAAGCCCGACTTTTTCCGTAATCAGAATGATCTTTGCTATAGCTATGTCAACGGCCGCATGATGCGGGACAAGCTGATTAACCATGCCATTCGCCAGGCCTATGCCGACCTGATCCCGAGCGATAGTTACCCAGCCTTTGTACTCTTTCTGCAACTGGATTTTAGGGAAGTGGATGTCAATGTTCACCCGGCCAAACACGAAGTCAGGTTCCAGCAGGGGCGTTATGTCCATGACTTTATTTATTCCGTCTGCAACAGGGTGTTGCAGGCAGACATGGAACTGGCGAGCCAAATAGCGCCAGAGCAAAATGAAATAGCTGCCCCTGTAGCTTATGAAACTGCAGCAGCACGAGATTTTGTCAAGCCACTTGAGAAAGTTTCCGAAGGCTCGGCTACCCCTTATCAGGCGCAATACTCTGCGGGGGCTGCTTTAAGTGCCAGGGCTAAGCAAACTTCGCAAAGGGCGGCACAGGCCTATCAAAACCTGATGACACCGCATGTCGTCAGTGAGGCAAAAGAGAATGGGCTGCAGGTTACTGAATCCAACCCAGGCTACTACCAAGAGCTTATAGCTGACGGCAAGGTGTTGCAGCTTGTCCAATCAAGATATGCGGTGATCAGGCTAAAAGAGAAATTACGTCTCTTGTCTTTGACTAGGCTGGCCAAAGCCATAAATTACCAGGCAGTCGTTGAGCAGTGGTCTCGGGGAGTCGTCAGCCAGCCCCTGCTTTTACCGGCAAAATTAAACTTAACCAGAGAGCAGTTTGATTTTGTAACTTTGCATCAAAAAGACTTTGAGCAAATTGGCATCCTGTTTGTGGCTATGAAAAATGCTAATATTCAGATCCGCCAGTTTCCAGCACTATTAAGGGAAAAAGATGTGGGAAAATGCTTTGTTGCCCTGACCGACTTGCTAATGGCATGTCCTGAAGAAAAGCTGTCGGTAGCAGAAGGCTGGCAAAAGGCCCTGGCACAGGAGATGGTATTGGATAGTTTTGAACAAGATTCAGCCAGTGCTTTGTTGCTAAATGCCGGAAAAATCTATCAATCTAAATTAGAGCAAGAATTGCTCTTGAATTCTGTCGAGCTAGACCTTACATCTGAGATATCTCAGCTTGAACAGCAGCATCGATAACGCATTTATGTCACAACAACACAAGCAGCCTCCGGTTATCTGCTTAATGGGGCCGACGGCGTCGGGTAAAACAGCCCTGGCCATGGCTCTGCATGATAAGCTGCCTTGCGATATTATCAGTGTAGATTCAGCCCTGATTTACAGGGACATGGATATAGGTACGGCGAAGCCGACGCCGGAAGAGCTGGCGCAATACCCGCATCGGCTGATAAATATTAGAGATGCAGCGGAAAGCTATTCCGTGGCTGATTTTTGTCGGGATGCGCTGCGCGAGATTGCCAGTAGTCGCGCCAATAACAGAATCCCCCTCCTGGTGGGGGGAACCATGATGTATTTTAAGGGGCTCATTGACGGCATTTCGCCCTTGCCCGAAGCTAATCTGGCGGTACGCGCCGAGATTGAGCAGGAGGTAAAGAGCAAGGGCCTGGACTATATTCACCAGGAGTTGCAAAAGTGTGACCCTGTTTCTGCCGCACGTATTCATCCTAATGATCCGCAGCGGTTAACCAGGGCACTGGAAGTTTTTCGTTCGACCGGAAACACTTTGTCACAATTAACCGAGATAAAGGGTGATAGAGTGACGGGAGATGTTTTACAATTTTCCATTGTTCCGCAAGAGCGCAAGGTTTTACACGAGCGCATTGAATTGCGCTTTCACCAGATGATTGAGCAGGGATTCGAACAGGAAGTCGAAAAATTAATGGCTCGAGGTGATTTACATCAAGATTTACCCTCAATTCGATGTGTCGGGTATCGCCAAATGTGGCAATATCTACAAGGGGAAATCAGTCATGACGAAATGATTTTTCGCGGGGTTTGTGCGACGCGACAGCTCGCTAAGCGCCAATTAACCTGGCTAAGGAGCTGGCCGGAGTTACAGAAATTGAATATGGAAGATGAATTTAATTTACAACAAGTTTTATCTGCAATAAGCAATCTTTAAACATTGGTGTATAATTAGAGTTTGTTACATAGTAACCAGCTAAAAACGCAGAGAATTTTTTACTAACAATAACAAAAGGGGCCAAATAATGGCAAAGGGGCAATCTTTACAAGACCCATTTTTGAATGCTTTACGTCGTGATCGCATTCCGGTAGCAATTTACTTAGTTAACGGCATTAAGCTACAAGGACAGGTTGAGTCATTTGATCAATTTGTTATTTTACTTAAAAACACCGTCAGCCAAATGGTGTATAAGCATGCAATTTCAACCGTAGTACCGGCAAGAGCCGTGTCTACTATGCCTGCGTCCGGTAATAATCAAGCTGGCTTTAATCAGGATTCTCAAGATTAATGAAATCGCAAAGTATTGTTAGGAGTTGCTCATTTGTTTGATCGTTATCAGGCAGGTGAGCAAGCGATACTTGTTCATTTAGACTTTCCCGATGAAAATGCGCGCGAAGACCTACAAGAATTCGAAATGCTTGTGGACTCAGCGGGTGTTAATGCGCTTACCGTAGTCACAGGTAAACGCAATACTCCTCATGCGAAATATTTTGTTGGCAGTGGCAAGGCAGATGAAATTGCCGAAGCGGTGCGTTTGTATGATGCCAATGTTGTTTTGTTTAACCATAGCCTATCGCCATCCCAGGAAAAAAATATTGAGGCCTTGTGTCAGTGCCGAGTGGTTGACCGCACCACCTTGATTTTAGATATTTTTGCCCAAAGAGCCCGGACTCATGAAGGTAAATTACAGGTAGAGCTGGCACAGTTAAGGCATATTAGCACCAGGTTGATCCGGGGCTGGACTCACTTGGAGCGTCAAAAGGGCGGTATTGGTCTGAGAGGGCCGGGTGAAACCCAGTTGGAAACCGACCGTCGTTTGCTGCGTGAACGCATGAATAATATTCGCAAGCGTTTGGAAAAGGTGGAGCGCCAGCGTCAGCAGGGACGAAGGGCTCGTAGCAGGGCGGAAATTCCCACCGTGTCCCTGGTCGGCTATACCAATGCCGGCAAGTCAACCCTGTTTAATCTGATCACTCAGGCAGAAGTTTATGCCGCCGATCAACTGTTTGCCACCTTGGATCCTACCCTGCGCAAGATTGAAGTAGAAGACGTTGGCCGGGTGATTCTGGCCGATACCGTTGGTTTTATTCGCCACCTGCCGCATGACCTGGTGGCGGCATTTAAGGCGACCCTGACCGAAACGCGGGAAGCCGAACTCCTGCTGCATGTGGTTGATATTTATGACGACAGGCGTAGTGAGAATATCGAGCAGGTGCAAGCTGTTCTGGCGGAAATTGAAGCGGATGACGTACCTCAATTAATAGTTTGTAACAAAATAGATATGTTGGATGATGTTGAACCGCGTATCGACAGAGACGAGCATGGACTCCCGATCAGAGTCTGGCTTTCTGCCCAGGCGGGAGTCGGCACCGATTTGCTGTTTCTGGCCTTAGCCGAGCGTTTGGGTAAGCAAATCGTTAAGCATAGCCTGAAGATACCTCCTTCGGCGGGTAAGTTCAGGGGTGAGTTATATCAACTCAATTGTATTGCCAGAGAACAATATGATGACCAGGGCAACTGTCTGGTGGATGTTAAAATGCCGGCCAGAGAGTGGAATCGATTGATTAAACAGGATAAAGCTGAAATAGAAGGCTTTATTGAAAATTAACAGACTGATATATTGTCATAATATTATCAATTTTTAGATTATTTAATATGTTATACCAAGTTGGTTAATTAATTGACTACTTAGCGAGAACGAAAAGGTTTATAGGCAAGGCATTGATTGAAGAGAATGGTATTCCCTTGTCAAAATCAATAACGTAGCATATAAGCCTTTTAATTTCGCACTTCGTGAGCTCATTAGCAAACTGATAACTTCACAAAATGAATGAAATATAGGATAACTATAATTTAATTAATTTTGTTTGTTCTAAGCATTGCTAATGAAGCTCTAAGTTGAGCAATAAATTAATCAAATTGGTATTAAACCTAGCGGAGAGCGTCATGGCTTGGAATGAACCGGGGAATAACGATAAAGATCCCTGGAAAAATAAGGGTGGGAATAATCAAGGACCGCCAGATTTGGACGATTTACTCAAGGACTTGGGCCAAAAATTTGGTGGCGTTTTTGGCGGTAAGCCATCGCGAGGCGGTGGCGGAACGGGGAAAAGCTTTACCAGTGTCGGCATTGGCCTGGCCTTGATTGTGGCTGTATTAGTTTACGCCTTTAGCGGTTTTTACACCATAAAAGAGGCGGAACAGGGCATAGTGCTGAGGTTCGGTCAGTATGCAGGCACAGTGGAGCCTGGCCTAAGATGGAAGTGGACCTTTATCGAACGCATTATTCCGGTCGATATGCAAACGACGCGCGATCTACCGGCAGCCGGTTTTATGCTGACCCAGGACGAAAACGTTGTTCGAGTGGAAATGCAGATACAATATCGTGTGGTTGACGCTCGTAATTATATCTTTAGTGTCACCAATGCCGATGAGAGTTTAAGCGAGTCTTTGGACAGTGCGCTGCGTTATGTGGTCGGACATTCTAAAATGGATGATATCCTGACAAGTGGTCGTGAACAGGTTCGCCAGTCGGTTTGGCAGGAGCTGGAAAAGATCATTGGACCATACAACCTGGGGTTGATGATAGTTGACGTCAACTTTAAAGATGCCCGCCCGCCGGAAGAAGTGAAGGATGCCTTTGATGACGCCATCTCTGCACAGGAAGATGAGGTGCGTTTCCTGCGCGAGGCTGAAGCCTATGCCCGTGGCATTGAACCTCGTGCCCGTGGCCGCGTTAAGCGTATGGAGCAGGAAGCCTTGGCCTATAAGGAACAAACGGTCCTGGATGCCAAGGGTGAAGTAGCACGCTTTGAAAAGATTTTACCTGAGTATCAGGCGGCACCAGAGGTGACTCGTCAACGCATGTATTTATCCACCATGGAAAAAGTCTATGCCAATACCAGTAAGGTCATGGTTGATGTTGAAGGCGGTAATAATATGATGTATCTGCCGTTGGATAAGATAATGGAACAACAGTCATCAACAAAAAGGGTGATCCCGCAATCGGTCACCAATATGAGCCAACAGCCAATTTCAAGCACTACGTCGTCGTCAACATCGGGACGTGGCGACAGATTTAACAGTGGGAGGAATTAAGCGATGAAGAATTTTTCAGTTGCCATAGTTGCCGCCTTATTTGTCTTGGTTGTATCCTCGGTGTTTGTTGTATCCGAAGGCCAGCGCGGTATTGTCTTCCAGTTCTCAAAAATCAAGCGTGATGCTTCTACCGGTGAAATGAAGGTATTTGAGCCTGGCTTGCATTTTAAAATCCCTTTGATCGAATCTGTGCGCAAGATAGATGCGCGTATCCAAACCCTGGATGAAGCGCCGGACAGGTTTGTCACCGCCGAGAAAAAAGATCTGATGGTCGACTCATTTGTTAAGTGGCGCATCGTTGATTTCTCTACTTACTATTTGCGCACATCTGGCTCTCTGGACAATGCCGGCGCCTTGTTAAAACAAAAAGTAAACAACGGCTTACGGACCGAATTTGGTACCCGCACCATTAAGGAAATCGTTTCCGGCGATCGCGATGCCATCATGGCCAAGGCCCTGGAAAGTGCGAAAAGCAGCCGTGAAGATCTGGGCATTGAAGTGATTGACGTTCGAGTAAAGGCCATTAACCTGCCGACGGAAGTCAGTAACTCCATCTATGATCGTATGCGCGCAGAGCGTACTGCCGTGGCCAAAGAGCACAGGTCTCAAGGTCAGGAGCAATCAGAGATTATTCGCGCTACCATAGACGCCAAGGTTACCGTTATGTTGGCTAACGCACAGAAAGAAGCATTTGAAGTGCGGGGTGAAGGGGATGCCATGGCGGCAAAAGTGTATGCGGATGCCTATAAGAAAGATCCTGAGTTCTTTAACTTCTTCCGTAGCCTCGAAGCCTATGAGAAAAGCTTTAGTAGCAAGAGTGACGTCATGGTGGTCAAGCCTGACAGCGACTTCTTCCACTATCTCAAAGAAAGCACAGAAGCGAAAAAGTAAAACCGATAAAGCCATGACCTTGTCATGGCTTTTTATTATCTGATTTATTATGACCAAAACCCTGTTACTCGCCTTGGCAATTGCCCTTATTATCGAAGGCCTTATTCCTGCGCTATTCCCAAATAAGTGGCGAGCCTATGTGCTAAGGCTTGCTAATGAATCCGTTTCTTCCATCCGCACCATAGGCATAGTGGTCTTATCCATCGGCTGCGTATTATTCTGGTTGGCCAGCTAATTGCCATTAGTCATAATCGTGACCTTCTTAAGGAAACGGGTTTCATATTGCCTAAATAATTCTCTTTATTAACTATTTTATAATCGTCTTAAAAAGCACCAATTATTGCTTGGACTGGATATTGATATTTGGTAGAATCCCCGCCTAATTTTCTTTCCAATATATAAACATGGGCAAAAACGTCGTAGTTCTGGGCACCCAATGGGGTGACGAAGGTAAGGGTAAGGTCGTTGACTTACTCACTGATAAAGCTAAGTACGTAGTACGTTATCAAGGCGGCCACAACGCTGGTCATACATTGGTTATCAACGGTGAAAAAACCGTTCTCCATCTTATTCCATCGGGTGTTTTACGTGACAATGTAAAATGCCTGATAGGTAACGGTGTCGTACTATGTCCTAAGGCCTTGATGGCCGAGATCTCAATGTTAGAAGAGCGTGGTGTTCCTGTACGTGAGCGTTTGCTTATCAGTGATGCCTGTCCATTGATCCTTCCTTATCATAATGCCTTGGATGCGGCACGTGAAAAAGCACGTGGCAGCAAGGCGATTGGTACTACGGGTCGAGGTATAGGTCCAGCCTACGAAGATAAGGTGGCTCGTCGTGGATTACGTGTCGGCGACTTACTCAATGCCGAAGCTTTTGCTGCCAAGTTAAAAGAAATTATGGAGTACCATAATTTTATGTTAACTAACTACTATCAGGCCGAGCCGGTAAACTATGAAGAAGTACTTGCTGATGCCATGGCGGTTGCCGATGTTATTACCGGCATGATTGCCGATGTTTCTGAATTGCTTGACCAGTCTCATAAAGCCGGCGAATCAATCATGTTTGAAGGGGCACAAGGTACACTGCTGGATATAGATCACGGTACTTATCCCTATGTCACCTCTTCAAACACGACCGCAGGCGGTGTATCAACCGGCTGTGGTTTTGGCCCTCGCAATCTGGACTATATCCTGGGCATCACCAAGGCCTACACCACACGTGTTGGTTCTGGACCGTTTCCAACAGAGCTGGATGATGAAGTGGGCCATCACTTAGGGACTGTTGGCCATGAATTTGGTGCAACTACCGGCCGTGAACGTCGTTGTGGCTGGTTCGACGCCGTTGCCATGCACAGAGCGGTGCAAATCAACAGTGTCACCGGCTTTTGCTTAACCAAACTTGATGTCCTGGATGGTTTAGAGACCTTGAAAATCTGTACCGGTTATAAAACCAAGTCGGGCGAGATAGTCACCGTACCGCCAACTGCGGCTGAAGGTTATGAAGAGATCACCCCTGTCTATGAGGAAATGCCGGGCTGGAGTGAAAAGACCTTTGGTGCAACATCCATAGATCAGCTGCCTGCCAATGCTATTGCCTATATCAAGCGTATTGAAGAAGTAACGGGCGTTCCGGTAGATATCATCTCTACGGGACCGGATCGTAACGAAACCATAGTTCTGGTGAATCCTTTCTCGGAATAAATAAACTAATTATAAAAAAGCCGGCAGCTATTGCCGGCTTTTTTATATCTGAATTTCTATAATCCAATACTCGCCATAGCAAAGTCAGTCAACCATATATAAATGAATTAATTGCAGCTGATTTTTCACCTGGGCCTTGTAATGCTCTTACGGGTAATTTCTGCTATCTCGAATGAAATGTTACAAACAGGTCGACAAAATTGTTAAAAACAGGGTGACGTTGAGGTAAATGTGTTTTTACCTGGGCTATTGGTAAGATTTGTCCATTTAAGTTTGTTTTTCCATGATTCTGTGCTCTAAATATCGAATATTCAGCTAAATGATATAGATAAATATTCTTTCCTATGCCTGTATTATTATAGCTTGTAGCTAATTTTTATATGGAAATGGGCTTGAATTGTTAAAGCAGTATGAAATACCATAATAAATTATAATAACAATAAAAAGCACCGGTCGCCGTAATGAAGGGGTGGCCACAGTATAAAATTATTAACGCATTAGGACATCATAATGACCGATCTTCGCCAGCAAGCGCTTGATTACCACGCATATCCAACCCCGGGAAAAATTAGTGTCGAACTTACCACTCCGGCTGAAACCAGCCTGGATCTCGCACTTGCTTACAGCCCGGGGGTCGCTGAACCGGTACGGGAAATCGCTGAAAACCCGGAAGATGTATACAAGTATACGGGTAAGGGTAACACGGTTGCCGTTATCTCCAACGGTACCGCGATCTTGGGGCTTGGTAACCTGGGTCCTATGGCTTCAAAGCCCGTGATGGAAGGCAAGGCACTTTTGTTTAAGCGTTTTGCCGGCATCAACTCCTTTGATATCGAAGTCAAGCATAAGACGGTCGAAGATTTTATTACAACAGTGGCCAATATTGCCGATAGCTTTGGTGGCATCAACCTGGAAGATATCAAGGCCCCAGAGTGTTTCGTTATAGAAAAGGCATTGGTCGAGCGCTGTAAGATTCCGGTATTTCATGATGATCAGCATGGCACTGCCATAGTTACGGCTGCCGGCATGATCAATGCGCTGGAAATACAGGGTAAAGACATCAAACAGGCCAACATCGTCTGTATGGGGGCAGGAGCTGCCGCCATTGCCTGCATGGAACTGTTGATCAAGTGTGGCGCCCAGCGTGAGAAAATCTATATGCTGGACACCAAGGGCGTGATTCACACTCGTCGTGATGACCTTAATGAATACAAGAAGTTGTTTGCCAATAATACCGACAAACGCACCCTGGAAGATGTTATCGATGGTGCCGATGTATTTGTCGGTGTGTCGGGTCCCAATTTGCTGGATGCTGAGCATGTCAAGCTGATGGCGGAAAAGCCGGTGATTTTTGCCTGCTCAAACCCGGATCCGGAAATTAAGCCAGAGCTTGCCTTGGCGACGCGTGATGATGTCATTATTGCCACCGGGCGCTCCGATTATCCTAATCAGGTCAACAATGTACTTTGTTTCCCTTTTATTTTCCGTGGTGCTTTAGACGTAAGGGCGAGAGCCATCAATGATGAAATGAAGGTGGCTGCCGTGCATGCCATTCGTGCGCTTGCCAAAGAACCTGTGCCGGAAGAAGTATTAAAGGCCAGTGGTGATGAGTCTCTGACCTTTGGCAAGGACTATATAATTCCCAAGCCGATGGACTCGCGACTATGCTCTAAAGTGGCGGCTGCGGTAGCCCAGGCCGCTGTCGACTCAGGTGTCGCCGCCTTACCTATGCCGGAAAACTATATGGCTGACTAGATTATTATAATAACTAAAAAAGGCGCCTTTTTTATTAGGGAAGTAGTTACTCTTCTTCTGTCTCAAAGGCGCTAAAATCCGTAATGCCTTTTTCTTCCAGAAGCTTGCGGACACTGGCCGGTAATTTTTCTGTATTGTCTTTGGCCAAATCTTCGTCATCAGGCAATGGCTGTCCAGTAAAGGCATGTAAAAATGCTTCGCAAAGTAGTTCGCTGTTGGTTGCATGGCGTAAATTATTGACCTGACGCCTGGTTCTTTCATCCGTGAGTACTTTTAAAACACGCAAAGGAATGGAAACGGTAATTTTTTTTACTTGTTCACTCTTCTTGCCGTGTTCGGCATATGGATTTATATATTCGCCATTCCACTCAGCCATTTAATTACCTCGATACTTATTATTCTACCAGTGTGAATTGTACTGCTTGCATCGAGCGAGTCAATAACGAATGTGTAGAAGTTTAGAAGTCTAAAAGTTCTTGACCCTGTCTGCCAAAACGTTTAGAGTTTTAGACGTCCAAACATCTATACATCAATAAGGGAACGGAATGACTAAGAATAAACTCGCTACAACCGCTGTCAGGGCTGGTATTAATAGTGATGAGCACCATGGTGCCGTTGTCGCTCCTATTCATCTATCCAGCACTTATTCGTTAAAAGGCTTTAACAGCAAGAGAACCTATGACTATTCGCGTACCGGTAATCCGACGCGTGCCACGTTTGGACAAGCCATCGCTGATTTGGAGCAGGGCAGTGTCGGCATAGTCACCAGCACCGGCATGTCGGCGGTACATCTTATTTGCCAGTTATTATCTAGCGATGACCTGGTAGTGATCCCCCATGATTGCTATGGCGGCAGCTACAGATTATTTACCCACCTGGCCAAGCGCGGGCAATTTAAATTATTGGTGGTGGATCAAAATGATGAGCAGGCTCTGGCCCAAGCATTGGCGAACAAGCCAAAACTTGTGCTAATTGAAACGCCGAGTAACCCTTTATTACGCCTGGTGGACATTGAGCAAGTCACCAAGGCCAGTCATGCGGTGGGGGCTCTGGTTGCTGTTGATAACACCTTTCTGTCGCCTATTTTGCAGCGACCTTTAACCCTTGGCGCGGATATTGTCTTTCATTCCACCACCAAATATATCAATGGCCATAGTGATGTCGTTGGTGGTGTCTTGGTCACCAAAGATCAGGCACTGGGTGAAGAGCTGGCCTGGTGGGCAAACTGTATTGGCATCACCGGCTCGGCGTTCGATAGTTTTCTGGCACTGCGCGGCTTGAAAACCTTACCCGTACGCATCAAGCAGCATCAAGCGAATGCCGACGAAGTGGCCAAATTCTTAAAGGCTCATCCTGCGATAGAAGCCGTTTACTACCCGGGTTTTGCAGACCATCCGGGACATGATATTGCCAAGAGACAACAGGCGAACTTCGGTGCCATGATGAGCTTTGAAGTCAAGGGCGGTGTTGAAGCCGTTAAGGCGCTATTTGCTAATTTGCAGCTCTTTACCCTGGCCCAGTCACTGGGCGGGGTTGAAAGTCTTATCAGCCATCCGTCGACCATGACCCATGCCGGCATGGAAATTGAGGCACAAATCGCCGCAGGCATCAGCCAGTCGTTAGTACGTATTTCAATTGGTATCGAAGATATTGAAGATATCCTGGATGACCTGGACCAGGGCCTAGTCGCCAGCCAGAATATTACCCAGCAAAATGATATTGGCAATAACCAGCTGGCGCAGCACGAAGCACGACAGGTAACAGAACAAACTCAAGCGAACAAATTATCGGCAAGTGATCTGAATCCGGCACTTGCGGCAACCTGGTAGAAATAATGACTCAATCAAATCTTGCACAGCCCTTAGTTGCAGTAGAAAATCAATTGGCCAAGCATGCGGTCAATATTCATAAATTTGGTGGCAGCAGCCTGGCTTCAGTGCAGTGCATCGAACGTGTTGTAGCAATTATTCGCCAAAACTGCCAGCTCAACGATATTGTCGTGGTCTCGGCAAATGGCGATACCACGGACGAGCTCTTTGCCCTTTACGAACTGGCCATTGAAAAAGATCAGGGCCTGTCCGAAGCGATATTGGCCCTGCAAAGCCAGCAGGCGGAATTGATCACTCATTTGTTGAATACCAAACATGCCGATCGTCTATTATCTTTATTGTCACAGGATATAGATCAGTTGGACTTTTGGCTGCATAACACCGCGGCATCCCATCATAGCGATATACTGGCCTTTGGCGAATTATGGTCGGCACGCCTGCTGTCAGCGGTATTAAACGAGCGCGTGTGCCCCAGTTATCATCTGGACTCCAGAGACTTTTTAGTGGTCAATGATGGTCACGATTGTGTGGTCGACAATGCCACCAGTGCTGCTCAGCTGCGCCAGCATAGACAAGCGGGCAAGCTGGCGGTGATCACTGGCTATATAACTAAAGATGAAACGGGTAAAACCTGTACCCTGGGACGCAATGGCAGTGACTATTCCGCTACCATTATGGCGTCTCTGTCTGGGGCGCTAAATGTCACTCTATGGACGGATGTGGATGGTATATATAGTGCCGATCCGCGCGTTGTGCCGCTGGCAAGAAAACTGCACCGCCTGCCCAATGGTGTCGCCAGAGAACTCGGCCGCCTCGGCAACCCTGTCCTGCATGCCAAAACCTTGCAGCCGTTAACGAATCATAGCACCCATTTGCATGTGGCCAGCAGCTTTGATCCACAAATCAGTGGCACAGAGATCGGCAAGTTTGGCCAGATTGCCAAGCAGGAGCTGTCTGTCACCTACCTCAATGATCTCTTGCTGGCACAATCCGAAAGCTTTATCGGTGAGACAGGGGAGCAGGCCAGCGAAGAGTTTTCCGCTATTTGCGTCGACAGCAAGCAGGGCTTTTTGGTTATTCACCGGGAGCAGCAAAAGGACATCAGTCAGTGGCTGGCCAGTCACGATACTCAAGTGTCTTTTCAACCCGTATCCATCATAGCGACCGTCGGCCATAAGGTGACCAAGCATGGCGACGTCAAGGCAAGGTTTAAACGGGCGCTAAAAAGTGCTCAGCCGCTTAAGTTGGTGAATTCAAGCAACAGTCATAGCCTTATTGCCATTTTATCACAGCCCTGCAGCGTAGAGCTGCTCAATAATATCCACCATGATATGACCAAGGATGCCCGCCATATCGGAGTGGTGGTTGCGGGCCTGGGTAATATCGGCCAGCGCTTTCTGGAGATCTTGCCGGAGCAATTGGCGCGAGTACCCGCCTTGGAAAATGTGCATCTGGTGGGGTTGGTGGGCTCTCAAAAGGCTTTGGTTAACACGGACGGTATTGACGCCAGCCACGCCCAGAGTCTATACCAGGAGCAGGCTCAAGCCTATGATAACGAGCAGTTGATTTCCTGGTTAACCAATCACCCCTATGATGAGCTGGTGCTGATCGACATTACGCCAAGCGAGCAATTCAGCCTGCTGTATGAAGAGTTTTTCCGCCAGGGCATTCATGTTATCGGTGCCAACAAGTGGGCGGCCTCTTCGAAAACCCAAGATTATAATCGCCTGATTAAAACCGCTGCCAAACATCAGAGTATCTGGTTAGGCAATACCACGGTAGGCGCTGGCCTGCCGATTAATTTCGCCATCAATGACCTGCGCAGTAGCGGTGACAGTATTGCCGAGATATCAGGCATCTTCTCCGGCACCCTGTCCTGGTTATTTGAAACTTACGATGCCAGCATCGACTTTTCTACTTTGTTGTTACAGGCCCTGGAACGGGGCATCACTGAACCAGATCCCAGGGAAGATCTTTCCGGCCGTGATGTGCAGCGCAAGCTGCTAATTCTCGCTCGCCTGGCGGGCTTTGAGCTGGATCTGGAAGATATCGAAGTGCAAAACCTGGTGCCTGAAAGCTTGCAAGGGCTGTCTACCCAGGAGTTTTTAGCCAGGGCCAATGAGCTTGATGGCTATTTTGCCGAACAAGTGAGACTGGCAAAACAGCAGGACTCATGTATTCGTTACATTGCCCGTTTCAAGGCAACTAATGAGGGAATTAAGGCTGTGGTGGGCTTGGAAGTGCTGAAAAATAATGATGCCTTTGCCCTGTTAACGCCCTGTGACAATATTTTCCAGATTAAAAGCCACTGGTACCAGGATAATCCGTTAATTATTCGTGGCCCTGGTGCCGGACGCGATGTCACCGCAGGCGGCCTGCATTCAGACCTAGTGACAATATGCCAGCAACTGGCCAGCAAACAAAATCAAGTAAAAATTAAGGGGATAAATTAATGAGTTACAGCCATGCCAGACAAGTTGAATCATTAAATCGTAGTCTGAGTGAAATCAACCAGGATCTGCAGATCTCATTTGAATTTTTTCCGCCTAACTCGGCCGAAATGGAAACCACGCTATGGAATTCCATCGAGCGCCTGGCCCCGTTAAAGCCAAGCTTTGTTTCCGTCACCTATGGCGCAGGCAGTGGTACGCGTGATAGAACCCATGACGTGATTAAACGCATTCAAAAGGACACGGCATTGGTGGCCGCACCACACTTAACCTGTATTGATGCCTCCAAAGAGGAATTGGTGCAGATAGCGCAGGACTACTGGCAGTCAGGAGTTCGACATATTGTCGCCTTGCGCGGCGATCTGCCCAACAGCAATGAAAAGCCATCCATGTATGCCTCAGACCTGGTAGAGCTGTTACGCTCTGTTGCCGATTTTGATATCTCTGTTGCCGCCTACCCGGAAGGGCACCCTGAGGCGCCAAACCCTCAGTTTGACCTGCTTAACTTAAAACGCAAGATAGATGCCGGAGCCAACCGTGCCATCAGCCAGTTTTTCTTTGATATCGAATCCTACCTGAGATTTCGTGATCGTTGTGTTACCGTTGGTATCGACGTCGAAATCGTACCCGGTATCTTACCTGTTACTAACTATAAAACGCTGGAGCGCTTTGCCGGCCTGACCAATGTCCATGTTCCCACCTGGATGTCAAAAATGTACCAAGGCTTGGATGATGATGAAACCACTCGCCGACTGGTAGGGGCTAATATTGCCATGGAACAGGTCAAGGTGCTGAGCCGGGAAGGAGTGAAAAACTTTCATTTTTATACCCTTAACCGTGCAGAGTTAACCTATGCCATATGTCATATGCTGGGGAGCCGGTCGCAAGCTGCAAGTTAATAACTGATATGAGTACGGTTAATGCAATGTTAACTGTACTTGCCTTTCTTACCTGAGCTCTATTAGTGCTTGTTGTTCAAGCAAATATTATCTAGCATTAACCTTATATTTTTCGTTTGTGATTTCTTGAGCGCGATGATAATGCAAATTGGAGTGAGACCTACTTGCTGTTGCCAAGATAAATCATTTTCCAAGCTGTAATATGAGAGGCGAATGTCGAATAAAGCATCCGGTGATACCCACTTTACTCAACAGGTTAAAAGCCTGATAGACAAAATTTATGGCATTAGTTCAGCGAAAGACTCTGTTCTGGCTCGGGCTATTGCCTATTTTGATAACCAATTTTATGTCCAGCAACGCTTGATCGAGTTTAAAGGCAGGCTGGAGCAGCTCAATGAAAGTTTGGCAACCAGCAAGGGAAAAGAAGCCAAAGGCATAGAGCAAAAGATTATTCGTCTTGATCGCGAGCAGCGGGACTTACAGGAAAGATTGACTTTTGAGCGAGAAGAGCGCTATCAACACTTGCTTGAAATATGCTATCAAGTTATTGAGTTATGTGAAGCCAACGACTTTGTTGAAACCAATCGAAAATCCGCTCAGGTACTGGGTAGCATACAGTTACTGAGTCCCACCGAGGGTAAAAAAGTCCCAGAGAAAAATGAGCAAAGCAAGCCCTTGTACCGGGCAGTCTTGTGTTTGCGCTTATTGGATGCACTTTGTATAGGTAAGGCAATAGCTGAACCTTATATTAAAAAATATCTGGGGGAGATTACTCCGGATCAATTTCAATACTTTTGCCAAACCGATCCCGATGGCTACCAGCGCTTTGTCGATTATGTCAAAGTGCCCGTGCTAATGGCCGCCATATTGCAGGATATTGGCAACTATCACCCGGATGCCCAGGAAATCCTTTGTGGCTCTGATGGTCAGCAAAGCCAGTTTCGGGTGCTGGAAGTGGAAGACAGGAAAAAATTGCTGCAAATTAACTATCGGGAAACCTTCAGGTACCTGGTCGATGGCATAGGTATGCCGGCGTATATTGGAAACTCTAAAGTTGAGCGGGAACTTTTTATTGAGCGTGAAAAGGAAAAACTGGCTTTTCTTAAACACCTTCATAAAACCAGCGTTAACCCAAAAAATGGCATTGGCAATTTATTGAAAGTGCCACAAATTTATGTCTCTATAGTCTTATCAACCAAGGCGAGCTATAACTATAAGCTGTTACCCAAGGTCTACCAGGCTCTTAAGCAAAATGCCGAACGTGGGCATTGTAGCCAGGGGGTGGTTAATTACCTGTATAGAATTACCGGTGCATTTCCACAAGGGTACGGAATCACTTATATACCGGATGATGCGGAAGGAAATGCCACGGACAGATATGAATATGCCATTGTTACTCAACTATATCCTGAAAACCCCGAGTATCCTGCCTGCCGAATTGCCACCCGTCAATTGACCTTTATCAGTTATGGCCAGGATATAGTGATCGAAAATCGTAGCAATCTTTATTTTGCCGAAACCGCGAAAAAGCTTGCCAATATCAGCAAGAAACGTTTGATGGAAATTCTGGAGTTGCTGGCTTCAAACTATAAGGAAAGAGAAAAACTCGACCTTATTCCCAGGTGCTGGCATGCCAATGAATTTTTTTCCCTCAAAGATAATCAAAAGCTATGGAATAAAACTGTTCAGTAAGTCCTAGGTCATGCAATATCGTTGAATGAGCTGAACCAGTATCTTTTCTGTTTTGTTAATTTCCGAGAAAGCTAAAAACTCATCGGGTTGGTGTGCCTGGTTGATGGAACCCGGTCCCATTACTATGGTTTGACATCCCAACTGCTGGATAAAGGGCGCTTCTGTGGCATAGTTTACCGCGCAGCAAGAATGACCCGTAATTTCTTCAGCAAAGTCGATTAAATTGCTTGGTTTTTGCTGTTCGAAACTGGGAGAGCTAGGGTGAAGCTCATAAAAAGAAATCCGATCGGGAAATTTCTCTGCCAGCGACTTAAAGGACTCGGCCAGCCAATTGGTCAGTTCCTGATCCGTTATGCCGGGCAGGGAACGCATATCGATATCCAGGGTGCACTGTCCACAGATGCGATTGGCATTATCGCCACCTTTTATCGCACCCAGGTTAAGAGTAGGTGAAGGGACATCAAAGGCCTCATTCTGGTACCTTAATGCCAGGTCAGCTTTAAGTTGAATCAGTTGCCCTATGATCTGATACATGATTTCGATGGCATTAACGCCTTTGTCCGGCTGGCTTGAATGGCCCGATTGACCCTGTACCTTGATACGGTGGGACATATGGCCCTTGTGCATCATCACGGGCACCAGGCTGGTCGGCTCCCCTATCACAGCAACATCGGGCTTGGCCGCCTGGCTTTGGGCAAAGAAACGGGCCCCCGCCATGGTGGTTTCCTCATCTGCCGTTGCCAGGATATAGAGAGGCTTTTTCAATGACCTAACATTTAACCCCTTACAGGCCTGTAAAATAAAGGCAAAAAATCCTTTCATATCACAGGTGCCCAGACCGTAAAACCTGTTATCTTTTGCCAGCACCTTGAGCGGATCTGACTGCCAGCGGTCTTCATCAAAAGGGACTGTATCACTGTGCCCGGCCAGCAAAAGACCTCCGGTTCCCGAGCCCAACTTGGCCAGCAGGTTATATTTATTTCGGCTGTCGGGCACCTGCTGAATTTTTATCTCAAAGCCCAATTGTTCAAGCCAGGTGGCAAGGAGTTGAATGATGCCGAGGTTGCCCTGGTCCCAGCTTTCATGGGTAGAACTGATGGAAGGACTGGCAATCAACTCGATAAGCGCTTGAGTAAAGTCAGGTAAATTTTTCATATATAGCCAATAAAAAATATTTTAAGGGTAGTTATGTTAAAATATTGCATAACTAGTCATTTGGTGTTACTTTCTCACCACAGTGTAAATAAGCTTGTGCAATAAGGCTACGGAAAAATGACAATGAGTTCAACAATACGACGACGATTGGTTTTAATTGGTAAGTAAAGCAAGTCATTATTTACTTGCATGACAAATTATCGGACGTTGTTATTTTTGTTTTTAAATTTTTTAGTTGAATAGAATTGCATTTTTTAGAGATAGGTATGAAAGTAGCGGTTATCGGGGCAAGTGGTTATGTTGGAGCAGAGCTGATCGGCTTACTGTGCCAGCATGATAAAATAATTATCAAACACTTGGTTGTCTCAGAAAACTCCAGCTCCGAAGGCTTGAGCTTTTCTTCCCTGCATCCACGCTGGCTAGGCATTTGTGACCTGCCATTACAGGCATTTTCTGCGCAATGGTTTGATCAGGCCGCTAATGGTATTGATGCCGTATTCTTTGCCACTCCCCATGAATTCAGCGCCGAGTGGGCCAAGACCTTTGTTGATGCAGGGATCAAGGTTTTTGATCTTTCCGGCGGCTTTAGATTAAAAGAGCCTCAAGATTATCCAGACTACTATGGATTTGAACACCAGCATGCCGAGCTATTAGACATGGCTTGCTATGGTCTGGCGGAATGGCAGGATGAAGATATTCAACAGGCCAAGCTTGTTGCGGTTCCCGGCTGTTATCCCACCGCCAGCCTGTTGGCTTTAAAACCCATTACCAGTAACCAGTTACAGATTAAAAATTCTTTGGTGGTGGTTAATGGTATCAGTGGTGTCAGTGGCGCCGGCAGAAAGGCATCCCTGGCCACCAGTTTTAATGAAGTCAGCCTGACGCCATATAATATTCTGCAGCACAGGCATCAGCCGGAAATCAGCCAGGAAGCCGGTACTCAGGTGATATTTAATCCTCATCTGGCACCCTATAAACGTGGTCTGTTATCAACCGTTACCCTGCAACTAAAAGCCGGTGTTACTGAAGGACAGGTGTCAGATGTCTTTCAGCAGGCCTATGGCAATAAGCCCCTGGTGAGACTGATCGAGTCCTGGCCGAAAATTGATAATGTCGCCCATACGCCATTTGCCGATCTGCACTGGCAATATGACGAAGAAAAACAGGTCCTGGTGGTCAGCTGCGCCATAGATAATTTGCTCAAAGGTGCTGCCTCTCAAGCGATCCAGTGTGCCAATATCAGCCTGGAGCTGCCCAGTCATTATGGTTTGCTGCCTTCAACCGTAACAGTGGAGGCAAGCTATGAATAAGCCATTGGTGATCAAAATAGGCGGCGCCATTCTGGACCAGCAGGAAACGGGAAAAGAGTCGCCACTGGCAGCCTTGTTTAAGGTGATCAGCCAATTAGAAAATCAGGCCCTGGTCCTGGTCCATGGCGGAGGCTGTGTAGTGGATGATATGCTGGCACAATCCGGTTTTACCACGGAAAAAAAGCATGGACTCAGGGTCACCCCTGCTACGCAGATGCCTGTGATCAGCGGTGCCTTGGCCGGTAATGTTAATAAATCTATTGTTGCCACTGGCGTGAGCATGAAGCTAGCCACAGTGGGTCTGGCACTGACAGACGGTGATATGGTGCAGTGCCGGTTAAGTGATAAAGGCCTGGGCTCGGTCGGTGAACCCAGCGCCAATAACAGCAAGTTGCTGGATACCTTGCTTAATGCCCAGTTTATTCCAGTTATTTCTTCCATCGGTGCACTTGAAAATGGTGATCTGGTTAATGTCAATGCGGATGACGCGGCCGTGGTGATCTGTCAATTACTTAATGCCGAACTATTGCTACTCACAGATGTTAACGGTGTCAAAGATGGCAGTGGAGAATACCTGGAATCTCTTAATTCCAATCAGGCTAAACAGCTTATCTCACAAGGGGTAATCGCCGGTGGCATGACTGCCAAGGTCAATGCCGCCCTGCATGCTGCCCATCAGCTACGACGAAGTATCGCGGTTGCCAGTTGGCGGTCGCCTGAGCAGATTATTTCTATGCTTAAAGGCGATCATATAGGTACCCGCATTCAAGCAGATTGTTAAATCCATATTAAGCTTTTTAGATACTTTAGGCCGTAAGGCAGGAAATTATTATGTCGATATCTCATTTTTTGGCTGATCATCAGCTAACGAAAACTCAGTTGCTTGATTTGATCAAGCTGGCAAAGGAAATCAAACAAAACCCGGAAGATTATGGCCATGCCCTGGCCGGTAAGTCGGTGGCCATGATATTTGAGAAACCTTCACTTAGAACCCATGTCAGTTTTGACATTGGTATCAATAAGCTGGGCGGCCATGCCCTCTACCTTGGCCAGCAAAACGGCAAGCTGGGTGAGCGGGAGCGCATCTCAGATGTTGCTAAAAACCTGGCGTGCTGGAGCGATGTTATTGTCGCCCGGGTATTCAGTCATTCCACGATTGAAGAGCTGGCAGAGCATGCAGGTATCCCCGTGATCAATGCCTTGTGTGACCTCTATCACCCCTGTCAGGCGCTGGCTGACTTTGTCACCCTGTCGGAAAACTTCACCGACCTGTCCAAGGTTAAGCTGGCCTATGTGGGGGACGGTAACAATGTCTCCAATTCCCTGATGATAATGGCGGCCATTATAGGCGTAGACTTTACCCTCGCCTGTCCGCAGGGACATGGTCCCGATGCCATGATGTTCGCCAAGGCGCAAACACTGGCGCAGGAGTCCGGGGCCAAGCTTACTCTGGTGTCGGATATGAATGACCTTGGCCAACAAGATGTCATCTATACCGATACCTGGGTGTCGATGGGAGATGATACCAAGGTCAGCGATATTTTAGAGAAATTTATGCCCTTCCAGGTTAACCATGAGTTGATGGCAAAAGCCGACGCCAAGGTAGTGATGCATTGTCAGCCCGCCCATCTGGAGCAGGAAATCAGCACCGAACTTTTTGACAGTGACTTCTGTGTTGCATTTGAGCAGGCGGAAAACCGGATGTGGGCACAAAATGCCGTACTGGTGAATTTAATTTATTAATCGCCGGCAGACCGGTGAGATTTTTATCAAGATTTAAGAGAGCAAGCAAATGAGTTTACAAGCAAAAAAACAAATCAAAAAAGTGGTACTGGCCTATTCCGGCGGACTGGATACCTCGGCCATCATTCCCTGGTTAAAGGAAAATTATGATGGCTGTGAAGTAGTGGCCTTTTGTGCCGATGTCGGCCAGGGCGATGAGGAACTTGAAGGCATCAAGGAAAAGGCGATAGCATCCGGTGCTTCAGAGTGCCATGTTGTCGACCTTAAGGAAGAATTTGTTAAGGACTATATCTATCCTATCGTTAAGACGGGCTCCGTCTATGAGGGCCAGTATCTGCTGGGCACTTCCATGGCGCGTCCCGTGATTGCCAAGGCCCATGTTGAAGTGGCATTAAAGGTTGGCGCGGATGCCGTCTGTCATGGCTGTACCGGTAAGGGCAATGACCAGGTGCGTTTTGAGTCCTGTTTTGCTGCGCTGGCGCCACAACTAACCGTGATCGCCCCCTGGCGTGAGTGGGATATGGTGTCGCGTGAAGACCTGCTGGACTATCTGGCGGAGCGTGATATCCCCTGTTCTGCCTCTCTGACCAAGATCTATAGCCGTGATGCCAATGCCTGGCATATCTCCCACGAAGGGGGGGAGCTGGAAGACCCCTGGTGCGAACCATCAAAAGAAGTCTGGACCATGACAGTCGATCCCATGGAGGCGCCGGACCAGCCTGGACAGGTGATGCTGAGTTTTGAACAGGGTGAATTGGTCGCCGTTGATGGTGAGCAGATGTCTGCCTATCAGGCCTTGATGTACCTTAATGCTAAGGCGGCCGCCCATGGGGTTGGCCGGATTGATATTGTCGAAAATCGCCTGGTGGGCATGAAATCCCGTGGCTGCTATGAAACTCCAGGTGGCACAGTACTCATGGCTGCCTATAAGGGGCTGGAAACACTGATTTTAGATAAGGAGTCTTTGAAATTCAGGGAGTCTATTGGCCTTGAATTCTCCCATGTAATTTACGATGGCCGCTGGTTTACCCCTCTGGCCAAGGCGCAACTGGCGGCAGCAGCGTCACTGGCCGAAAAGGTCACAGGTGACATAGTAGTTAAGCTCTTTAAGGGCCAGGCGATAGTGACTCAGCGTCGTTCGCCAAATAGCTTATACTCAGAAGAATTTGCCACCTTTGGTGCCGATGAGGTTTACGATCAGAAACATGCGGAAGGCTTTATCCGCTTGTTCAGCCTGTCCAGCAGGATCACGGCGATGCACCAGGCAGATAAATCAACTCAAGATAACACATAGGAGAACTCGCATGGCTTTATGGGGCGGCCGGTTTAAAGAGGCAGCGAGCGCACAGTTCAAGGCATTTAACGATTCCCTGCCGGTGGACTACCGGATGGCGGTACAGGACATAGTTGGTTCTATGGCCTGGGCTGAGGCACTTCATCAGGTTGATGTGCTGAACCAGGAAGAGTTGACGCGCTTACTGTCGGCATTAAATGAGCTAAAAGAGTCTGTAGAACAGGACCCTAAGCAAATTCTTGGCTCAGATGCCGAAGACATTCATAGCTGGGTGGAAGGCCAGCTGATCGAGAAAACCGGTGATCTGGGCAAAAAATTGCATACCGGCCGTAGCCGTAATGATCAGGTAGCCACAGATTTAAAGCTGTGGTGCAAGGAAACCGGCGGTGAGATCTTGCTGGCACTGGTGAATCTGCAGCAGGCGCTATTAAACCTGGCGGAACGTGAGAGTAATACCGTACTGCCGGGGTATACCCATTTGCAGCGGGCACAACCCGTGACTTTTGGTCACTGGTGCCTGGCCTATGTAGAAATGTTTAACCGGGATATCGGCCGCTTAAAGGATGCCCTTTACAGAGCCGATACGTCACCTTTAGGTTCTGGTGCCTTGGCGGGAACGGCTTACCCAATTGACCGTGATTTATTGGCGCATAACCTGGGTTTTAGAACCGCCACGCTAAACAGCCTGGATGCGGTATCAGACAGGGATCATGTTATCGAGCTCCTGTCCTGTGCCAGCATCAGCATGATGCATTTATCTCGCTTTGCCGAAGACCTGATTTTCTATAACTCGGGCGAGGCAGGCTTTGTGGAAATGAGCGACCTGGTCAGCTCGGGTTCCTCTCTAATGCCACAGAAGAAAAACCCGGATGCCTGTGAACTGATCAGGGGCAAGGCGGGCCGGGTCATGGGCTCGTTGACCGGCATGATGGTGACCATGAAGGCCTTGCCATTGGCCTATAACAAGGACATGCAGGAAGACAAGGAAGGCCTGTTTGACGCCCTGGATACCTGGCAGGAATGCATGCAGATGGCGGTGCTGGTGGCAGAGGGCTTAAAGGTCAATCGTGCCCGTACCCTGGCGGCGGCGCAGCAGGGCTATGCCAACTCTACTGAACTGGCGGATTACCTGGTCAGCAAGGATATTCCCTTTAGAGAGGCACACCATATTGTCGGCGAAGTGGTACTGGCTGCCATCGATGAAGGCCATGCCCTGGAAGACTTCTCTCTGGCACAGCTACAGAAATTCAGCGATAAGATTGAGCAGGATGTCTACCAGCACCTGTCAATAGAGTCTTGCCTGGATAAGCGGGTTGCCCTGGGCGGCACATCACGCAGCCAGGTACAAAAGGCGCTGGCAGATATTCAGGGGAATTATGACACCCTGAATGCTCAGGTGGTGGGGGCACCAAGCAAGGATCAGATCCAAATGACGCTTAAACAGGTCAAGCAAAGGCTTAATGCCCAGCGGGCCGCGGCACTTTCCGTGCGCAGGGCAAGCATGAGTGATGTCGACAAGATTTTTGCACAAGTGGATTTTTGGGCCGATAAAGGGGAAATCCTGCATCGCAGCCGGGATAATATTATCCATGATATCCAAAACTTTGTCGTTGCCGAGGTGGAAGGGCAAGTTGTTGGCTGTGCCTCACTCTATATCTATCAAACAGGATTAGCGGAAATTCGCTCCGTGGTGGTTGACTCTTCGGTGCATGGCCAGGGGCAGGGCAAGGCACTGGTGCAGTATCTGTTGGAACTGGCGCACCAGATTGAACTACACAAGGTGATTGTCTTGACCTATGTACCGGACTTTTTTAATAAACTGGGCTTTAATCTTATCGATAAGAGCCTGCTGGCGGAAAACATTATTGAGGATAGTGAGCAGAGCCCGTATAAGGATCCGGACGATGAAGTGGCTATGGAATACATAGTTGACCGTAGTGACTACCAGGGGAATAAGTAGCGGTTATACCTATGGAAAACAGCAGTAAAGATTACGTAAAGTGGTTTAGAAATGCCGCCCCATATATCAACGCTCACAGGGGGAAAACCTTTGTGCTGATGTTTGGTGGTGAGGCGGTCTTGCACCCTAACTTTGCCAATATCATTCATGATATCGCCTTGCTGAGAAGCCTGGGCGTCAAGCTGGTGCTGGTTCATGGTGCCCGCAGCCAGATAGAACAGAGAATGCAGCAGCAGAGAATAGAACAGCACATTGAGAATCATATTCGCATTACCGATGCCGATACCTTGGCGGCGGTCAAGGATGCGACCGGTTCCTTGCGCATTCATGTCGAAGCCCTGCTGACCATGGGGCTGGTTAACTCTCCCATGCATGGCTCACAAATCAGAGTAAGCACGGGTAATTTTGTTATTGCCAAGCCCATTGGGGTCAGGAACGGGGTCGATTTTAAATATACTGGCCTGGTCAGACGTATCGATACCCAGGGCATTAATACTCAGCTGGATTATGGTTCCATTGTTTTGTTGTCCCCCGTTGGCTACTCGTCAACCGGAGAGGTGTTTAATCTGTCGCTGGAGGATGTCGCCACGCAAACGGCGATTTCCCTTAAAGCCGACAAACTGATTGCCCTGACGGAAAGCGACGGTCTGCTGGATTTGGAGGGAGAACTGATCCGTAGCTGTGGCCTGAGTACGGTGAAAAAACTGCTCAGCACCTGTAATAACCACGGTGAAAGCCTGCTGATGAAAGCCATTGCTCAGAGTGCCGAACAAGGGGTGGAGCGTTGCCATTGTGTCTCTTATCAAAGCGACAGCGCCTTATTGCAGGAGTTGTTCACTCGAGATGGTGCCGGCACCCTGATCGCCAAAGATCATAAAGAGCAGCTGGCTTCTGCCACCATAGATGATGTCGGCGGTATCCTGGAGCTGATCGAGCCGCTTGAGGCGGAGGGCACGCTAGTGAAGCGATCTCGCGAGCTATTGGAGGTGGAAATAGGGCAGTTCAACGTTATTAAAAAGGAAGATGTCATAATTGCCTGTGCCGCCCTGTATCCCTATCATGAAGCCAATACCGGGGAAATTGCCTGCCTGGTGATCCATCCAGACTATAGAGGCGGCAATCGTGGCGTACGCCTGATCAACGCCCTGGAAAAAGAAGCGAAGAAGCAAAGGCTCTCATCGATATTTGTGCTGACGACGGTAAGTGCCCACTGGTTTCTGGAGCAGGGCTATGTTGAGCAGTCCATTGACAAGCTCCCGGAAGGCAAGCAAAAAATGTATAACTACCAGCGAAAATCCAAGGTGTTTATTAAACAGATCTAGCTAGGCTTTGACTAATCCGGAGCAGGAATCTCAACATCAGCTTTAATTGCGAATGCTGATGTTGAGAACTTACACCATATCTAGAAAATTTCTTCCTCTTCTTGCTTACTTTCTTCGCCATAGAGGATTTCGCTACTGGTGTCCTGAGTGACGTACTCGGTTGGCGCTGTACCTGCCATAAAATACTCGAACAAACTGGTTTTATCCGTCTTGGTGGTGAGCTTGCCGGTTGCCTTGTCGATCCGGACCGAAATCATATCTTCCGGTTGCTCGAATGCTTCCACCGGCATATCCTTTAGGGCCGTTTGCATAAAGGTTATCCAGGCAGGTTGTGCCGATTTGGCGCCAAATTCCTTGCCTATGATCTGATCTTCACCAAGGTTAGTATTTTTAGTGGTTAGCCCGAGATTACGGCTATGATCATCAAAGCCTATCCAGGACGTGGCAATCAGATGACGGTTATAACCGGAAAACCAGGCGTCCTTCGCCTCGTTCGTTGTGCCGGTTTTTCCTGCTATGTCTCTTCTCTTTAAGGAAGTAGCTCGCCAGCCAGTGCCTTGCCAGCCAGGTGTGATTGACCAGTCGGCACCCCAAATCGCGGTATTGAGTGCTTCGGTCACCAGAAAGGCGTTTTGTGGTGAGATAACCCGCTCCGCCTTTCTAATGGCTTTAGGGGGTAGTGTCAGAACAGTTTCATCGGAAAGGCCATTGCTTTGCGCCTCAATGATTTGATCATTGGATGGCGGGCCGATGTCTGCGGTTAAACTGTCGTCGGTAAGTGATTGCTCACAGTTGTCGCAGGCCAGTGCCGGTTCGGCCTGATATAGAACATTGCCAAAGGAATCTTCAATGCGTTCGATTAGGTAAGGCTCAATCAAAAAGCCGCCGTTGGCAAAAGTGGCAAAGCCTGTAGCCACTTCCAAGGGGGTTAAGGAGGCCGATCCCAATGCCAGGGACTCATTACGGGGCAGTTCAAGTGGCGAAAAGCCGAACAGGGATAAGTGGTCGATAATTTTCCCCAGGCCCACAGCCCTTAACAGACGCACGGCAATAACGTTTTTGGACCGTGCCAGGGCCAGGCGAACTCTAAGAGGGCCGTCATATCTATCAGGTGAATTTTTCGGTCGCCAGGCTACACCTGATTTTCTATCCCATTGGTGGATAGGTGCATCATTGACCATGGAAGCCAAGGTAAAGCCGTTATCCAGGGCGGCTGAGTAGATAAAGGGTTTGATATTGGAGCCGACCTGGCGCTTGGCCTGGGTAACCCGGTTAAACTGGCTCTGCTTAAAGCTAAAGCCGCCAACGGCAGCCTTAATGGCACCGCTGTCTGGAGATATAGACACTAAGGCGGCGCTGGCCTGAGGCAGCTGGCTCAAATGATAGCTGCCGGACTTCTGCTCGACTAGGACAACATCGCCGTAGGACAAGATCTCTGCCGCTGTTTTGGGCGCCGGTCCCTGTTTTTGGTCGCTGATATATTCTCTGGCCCAGCTCATGCCCTGCCAGCCAATTCTTCCATATTCCTGATCTTTGAGTGTGATATAAACGGATTTTTCAAAGACATCGGTAACCACCGCCGGGATAAGGGATTGATAGCTGGTGGCTTGCTTTAAGGCAGTCGTAATTTCTTCATCAGTCAATGGCATAATTGCTTGTTCAGCGCTTTCAATGTTCTCGTCAGTTTGTTCAAGTTTAGGTCGTAGTGATTTCAATGGACCACGGTAGCCATGCCTTTGATCATAATTAATCAGGTTAGTGACTACCGCAGATTGTGCCGCTTTTTGCAGCTGATCAGAAACCGTAGTGAAAACTCGGTAACCGCCGGTATAGGCTTGCTCTTTGCCGTAACGGGTGATCATTTCCTGATGAGCCATCTCGGCTATGTAAGGGGCGTCAAGCTCAATTTCTGCGCCGTGTTTTTTTGCCGTGATGGGGGCATTTCTCGCTGTTTCGTATTCCTTCTCGCTGATGTAACCACTGACTAACATACGCTGTAACACGACATTGCGTCTTGCCTTGGCCCGCTCGGGTCGGCTAATAGGGTTCATGGTCGACGGCGCCTTGGGCAGGCCTGCCAATACTGCGATTTGGGGCAGGGTCAGTTCATCAACTTCTTTACCATAATAGACTTGTGCGGCGGCACCAAACCCGAAGGACCTATGACCCAGCGGGATCTTGTTCATATACAGACTAAGGATTTCATCTTTTGTCAGCAGGCTTTCGATATGAAAAGCAATAAAGATTTCCCGAATTTTGCGTGTATAAGTGACTTCTCTGGATAAAAAGAAGTTTCGGGCAACCTGCATTGTGATGGTACTGGCACCCCCTTTATTTTGTCCCATTAATTTGCCCGCTATGGCGCGCCCCATACCTATGGGGTCAACACCAAAGTGTAAGTAAAATCTATCGTCTTCAGTGGCCAAAATGGCATCAATCAGTTGTTGCGGCATTTCCTCCAGTGTCAGCGGGATACGCTTTTTCTCGCCGAACTGGGAAATCAGCTTGCCATCACTGCTGAATATCTGCATCGGTGTTTGCCACTGCATGTCTTTTAAAGAGGCGACACTGGGGAGATCGCTTCTCATACTCAGGTATAAAGCCGCAAGAGCGATAACCCCCAATAACGTCAAGATTAAACCGATTTTTGTCAGTCGTTTTAATGAAAACACAGAAAAAATTCTCAATAAATTTAGAAAAATTGCCTAATAGTACTAGTATATCCTGTAAAAGCATGTAATAAATGTATTTATATGTATATTATGCCTAATATTATTATAACAATATGATCTAGTAGGACGTTATGCTAAGCAGTCTATGGAAAAAGAAAACATCTATGATGGTAGGGATTGATATCGGCTCCCATGCTGTTAAGGCTGTTTTACTCAACCAAGGAACTAATGGCTATGTGCTGGAAGCGATAGCAACTGAGCCTATGCCGCGAGGAGCTGTTATCGACAGGGAAATTCAAGATATTGAAGCTGTTGGTAAAGTTGTCGCTAAGCTCCGCAAAAAGATATCCTCTTCTGTTACTCAGGCCGCCGCTGCTGTCTCGGGCCAAACCGTTATCACTAAGGTGATATATATGGACGTTGCGCTCAGTGAAGAGGAGCTGGCCAGCCAGATCGAAATTGAAGCCGATAGTCTGATCCCTTATCCGCTGGATGAAGTCAGCCTTGATTTTGAATCTCTGGATGTTAATGAATCCGATCCCAGTAAAATCAATGTCTTGTTAAGCGCTGCGAGAACCGAGTCGGTTGAAACCAGGGTGTCAGCCCTTGAAGCGGGCGGATTCGATGCCAAGGTCATAGATGTTGAGTCTTACGCCATCAGTCGTACCTTTGATTTATGCTTGTCTATGCTGCCTGATGATGCGACAGATAAGCTTGTTGCCATCGTTGATATTGGGGCAACCATGACGCTATTCTCTGTCACCGATGCCGGAAAACATATCTATAGCCGTGACCAAATTTTTGGTGGTGAACAATATACGCGCTCGATTGTTTCTTATTACAATAAATCGTACGAAGAAGCTGAAGAAGCAAAAATATCAAACGATTTACCGCCCAATTATACCTTTGAAGTCTTGGCTCCCTTTCACACCATCTTGGTCCAACAAATCAGACGTGCCATGCAAATGTTTTTGACTTCAAGCGGTAAAACCAATGTTGACTACCTGGTAGTGTCGGGCGGAACGGCCTTGGTTGAAGGAGTGCAGGAATTATTGACAGAAGAGCTTGGTGTTCATACCATTATCGCCAATCCTTTTGAGGGAATGGAATTATCCAAGCAAATTGACCAGGAAGAGCTGGAACGTACTGCCCCTCAATTTATGGTGGCGGCAGGCTTAGCACTAAGGAGCTTTTCGCCATGGCATATATAAATTTACTTCCCTGGCGTGAAGAAGCGCAAAAGGCCAAACAACAGGAATATTTTACCATTCTGGCTGCCGTAGCCTTGGGTGCCTTTGCCATTGTTTTCGCCGTTAGTCAGTTTTATCAGGCACGCATTGACGGTCAAAATGCGCGTAACCAATTCCTAAAAAATGAAATTCAATTGCTGGATATTCGCATTGGCGAAATCAATACCTTGAAAGAAAAGAAAAAGGCTCTTCAGCAGCGTATAGACGTAGTTGAACAATTACAGCGCAGCCGCAATGTCGGTACTCAGGTTTTAGATGAAATCTCGAAAATTGTTCCCGCGGGAATTTATTTGACTCGCCTGGAGAAGCAGGGCAACAGTATTCAGCTGATTGGCAAAAGTGAATCCAATAACCACTTGGCTAATATGATACGTGAGATTGAACGTTCGGATCTGTTTACTGATGCTATATTAGAATCTATAACCAGCAATGAAGCTAGGAGTAAATTGCTGAGTGACTTTAAAATGCGTATCCGTATAAAAGGCTTGGTGGATGAGCCCAGCACTACAATTGCCGCTGCCGCGCAAGGGGGTAAATAGTGAATATTGATTTATCACAATTTGACAACCTTGAACTGGATAATATTGGCCAGTGGCCAAAAGCGGCCAAAATCGTACTGGCTATTTTTCTCGCCATTGTTGTTATTGGCTTGGGTTATGTCCTGATGATCAGTGACAAAATTGACGGCTTGGCACGTGTTGCCGCGGAAGAGCAAACCTTAAAGCAACAGTATCAGGCCAAGTACCATATCGCGGCAAACCTGGAACTGTTTCAGGCCCAGATGATTGAAGCGGAAGCCCTGTTTGCCAAGCAATTGAAAAGCCTGCCGGAAAGTCATGAAACGCCAGGGCTGCTGGATGATATAACCTTTGTCGGTACGACCAGCGGTTTGAATTTTGTTAAATTAAACTGGCAGCCGGAAATTACCAAGGAAATCTATATTGAGCTCCCCATAGATATTGAGGTGATTGGTTCTTATCACGATTTTGGTAACTTTGTCAGTAAGATTGCCGGATTGCCACGGATAGTTACCGTACATGATTTTGATATAGATATTGCTGCAGAAGGCGGTGATAGCTTGAATCTGAAATTACAGGCCAAGACCTATAGATATAGGGAGGCGACACCACAATGAAAAAACTAGTATTAGTTATTGCTGTGATGCTTTCCGGATGCTTTGATGATACGACGGATCTGAAAAATCATATTGCTAAAATTCAGGCCAATACCAAGAGTTATATTGAGCCTATGCCGGAAGTGCCCAAGTTTAATCATTTCGATTATTCTGCTCAGATGCTGCGTAGCCCCTTTGTCGCTCCTAAACCAGAGGCTATTCAAGAAAAAATGCAGCAAATGTCCGGTTGTTTGAGCCCAGATCCTCGCCGGAGAAAACAGCCGTTAGAAAAGTTTGCGTTAAGTGACTTAACCATGAGAGGAACACTGGGGGAACTTGGCATAACATGGGCCCTGGTTGAAGCCTCGGATGCCACTTTACATAGAGTGGCTGTGGGGAGTTATGTGGGACTGTATAATGGCCGGATTGCGGCGGTAAGTCAGGAAAGTGTTAAAGTGATTGAATTAATCCCGGATGGTGCCGGTTGTTGGGTTGAGCGTGAAACAGTTGTCGCTATGGTGAAATCGGATGCAGAGGGGCAAAGGAAATAATGTTGCTATTAAAAAATATGAAAAAATATAAATTATTTACCTGTTGCACGAGTATTAAAGTATTCACAACAGCCTTAATGTGCCTACTTTCATCAGTAGCATGGTCTGCCAGCCTCACAGGCATCCAGTACAATACTTTGCAAAATGATGAGATCGAACTGGTTTTTACCTTGTCTAAAGCCATCAGTGAACAGCCCAATGTCAAGACTTCCATGAATCCCGCTCGAATCGACATTACCTTTAATGCCGACGAGTTTAACTCCGGGCTTGCCATGACTGAAATTGATCATGCGGGTGTTGAGAATGTCAGCGTGTTTAAATTGGCCGGACAGGTTGTGGCCAGGGTGAACATGGACAAGTTATCCGTGTTTGACGTTAGCCAAAGTGGTGAAGAATTTACCCTGATTTTAAATAAGGATGTCGCTGATTCTCCCGTCGCCAAAATCAGTGCATTGGGTAAGGATTTTATCAATAACATTCAGTCTATTGACTTTCGTCGAGGTCAGGAAAACGAGGCTCAGCTCTTGGTTTATCTCGATGACAGCATGGTGGCCGTCGATGTCAGCGATAAACTGGGTAAGCTTTTTATCGAATTTCATAATACCCAAATAATGGAAGACCTGCTTTATAGGTTGGATGTCGCCGATTTTGGCACTCTGGTTACCGGCATTGAAACCTTTAGGGAAGGACGTAACGCTCGCTTGGTAGTTGATATTAATGGCAGCTTCACCTTTGAGCATCAACAAACCAACAATGTTTTTTCATTGATTGTAAAAGAGGAAGAAGTAGTTCCTGGTTACTTAGGGGACGCGGAAGACTTTACCGGTCGGGCAATTTCATTGAACTTCCAGGATATTCCGGTCAGAACCGTATTGCAGATCATCGCAGACTACAACGGTTTCAACCTGGTAACCAGTGATACCGTCAGCGGCAATATTACCTTAAGGCTGGATGGCGTTCCTTGGGACCAAGCGCTAGATATAATCTTGAAAGTGAAAGGCCTGGACAAGCGCATGGAAGGCAATATCTTGATGGTGGCACCCAGTGATGAACTTGCCGCTAGAGAAGCCCGTGATTTACAGGCCATGCAGCAGGTTGAAGAGCTGGCTCCCTTATATTCCGAATATGTGCAGGTCAACTATGCCAAGGCAGCCGAATTTGCCAATCTGATCAAGAGTGAAGATAACAGCATATTATCTGATCGCGGCAGCGTCAGTGTCGATGAAAGAACCAATACCTTATTGATTCGGGATACGGCTAAGAGCATTGAAGATATCAAGCGCATGGTTAGTGTGTTGGATATTCCTGTTAAGCAGGTGGTCATCGAAGCTAGAATGGTCACTGTCAAAGACAATATTAATGAAGAGCTGGGTATTCGCTGGGGGGTGACTGATACAGACAATGAGTTTGCGACTTCTGGCACACTCCAAGGCGCCGATTCCGCCAATGCAGGTACAGCTCCGTCTATCAGTGACAGGTTGAATGTAAACCTTCCTGTGGCAACACCAGCAGGCAGTATTGCTTTTCAGGTTGCTCGTTTGGCCGATGGCACTATATTGGATTTGGAACTGAGTGCCATGGAGCAGGAGAATAAGGGTGAGATCATTGCCAGTCCTCGCATTACCACCGCAAACCAGAAAGAAGCCTATATTGAGCAGGGTGTAGAAATCCCTTATCAGGAAGCGGCATCCAGTGGCGCAACGGCAACCCAGTTTAAGAAGGCGGTGTTGAGTTTAACGGTAACCCCGCATATTACTCCGGATGATCGTATTATATTGGATTTGGTTGTTACTCAGGATACGGTTTCAGAAGTAACAAGCGGCCAAGCGCCAGCGATTGATACTCAGCGCATCGGCACGCAAGTGCTTGTTAACAATGGTGAAACCATAGTTCTGGGTGGAATCTACCAACAGTCAATCATTAATAGTGTTTCGAAAGTGCCGGTATTAGGTGACATTCCTTATTTTGGCTGGCTGTTTAGGAACAGTAATAATTTTAATGAGAAGAAGGAACTGCTCATTTTTGTCACACCACGCATAGTCACAGAGCGTTTTTAACCAATATTCATGAGTAAGTGGTGTCTTTTCGCACCACTTACTTGCAATCTGCATAGAAGAATTGCGATAATTACGCCCTTAAAATTTTCGAGGGAGTGCCCTCTTACCCCGTTAACGTAATTTATTAAACGAGTATTAAGTAAATCTAATGGCAGAAAAACGTAATATTTTCCTTGTGGGCCCTATGGGCGCAGGCAAAAGCACCATTGGCAGAGAATTGGCAGACAAGCTACATTTAGATTTTTACGATTCCGACCAGGAAATTGAGCGTCGCACTGGTGCCGATATTGCTTGGGTGTTTGATCTTGAAGGTGAAGAAGGATTTCGTAAAAGAGAAGAAGCTGTCATTGACGATCTTACTGAAAAACAAGGCATAGTTTTAGCAACTGGTGGTGGCTCGGTAATTAGCAACCAGGTCCGTAATCGCCTTTCTGCTCGTGGTATCGTTGTTTACCTTGAAACGACCATTGATAAACAAGTAGCCCGTACACAACGTGATCGTCGTCGTCCATTATTGCAAACTTCAGAAGAACCCAGAGCTGTCCTTGAAAAACTTGCCGTTGAACGCAACCCTTTGTACGAAGAAATTGCGGATGTTATCGTGCAAACCGACGATCAAAGTGCAAAAGTTGTCGCCAATAAAATTGTTGATCGTTTAGACTTCTAAATTATGTCTACTCTTCAGGTTGAACTTGGTGACCGAAGTTATCCTATTTATATAGATAACGGATTATCAATTGAAAGTAATCTGTTGTCTGCTCATATACGTTCGCAAAGGGTATGTATTATTTCAAATACCCTTGTTCATCCGCTTTATGCCGATAAAATTAAGGCTCAGTTAACCGGCTTTCAGGTTGACGAACTTGTTTTGCCCGACGGTGAAGCGGAAAAGAGCCTGGCTAATTTTGATAAGATCATGTCGCACCTGCTTGCCAATGGGCACGGCAGGGATACCACATTAATCGCCTTGGGCGGTGGTGTTATTGGGGATATTTGTGGCTTTGCGGCCGCTTGCTATCAAAGAGGCATAGACTTTATCCAGGTTCCCACAACCCTGCTTTCTCAAGTAGATTCTTCGGTTGGGGGCAAAACTGCCGTTAATCACCCCTTAGGTAAAAACATGATAGGCGCCTTCTATCAACCTAAGGCGGTTATTATTGATACCGATACCTTGTCAACCTTGCCGACCAGGGAATTCAACGCTGGCATGGCCGAAGTCATTAAGTACGGTATCTTGGGAGACGGTGGATTTTTTAGCTGGTTGGAAAACCATATTGCCGAGATAAAATCCGCGAATAAGGCGGCACTGACGCAAATGATTGAGACTTGTTGCCAATGCAAGGCCGATATAGTTGCTGCTGACGAAACCGAGGCAGGTGTGAGGGCCTTGTTAAACCTGGGCCATACCTTTGGTCACGCCATCGAGGCCGAGCAGGGTTATGGCAAGTGGCTACATGGTGAAGCCGTTGCTACTGGCATGGTACTTGCTGCTAAGTTAGCAGTGAAAATGAATTTGCTAGAAGCGTCAGATCTTCGTCGCATTGAATCCCTGATTCAGGCATTTGACTTGCCTTTGGATGCTCCAAAAAATATGGGATTTGACCAGTTTCTTGCTCATATGCGTCGAGATAAGAAAAACCTGGCCGGTAAGTTAAGGTTTATCGTACCCACGGCCATCGGAAAGTCTGAAATTAGAGACGACGTCACCGAGGACATGCTTCAGCAAATTCTGTAATCGTTTTATTTGCATGTTAAAGCATGCAATGTAGTACAGAAGGTGAACCATGTCCGCTACCGCGCAAGCCATTGAACTGTCTGCTGATACAAAGGATGTTACCCAAATTAGCGCCAATGCGAGAATTGACTATATCCTGCGCTTTTCCAAGCAGGCAATTCTTGTTGTTGATGAACAGGCGGAAGTATACTCTCAGGTAGCAAGCCAGTATCTAGCCAATTTATCCGGCGAGCAAAATGCCGCCTTGGTGCCTGTTTCTGCAAAACTAAATGATATTCAAATTCGTTGCCGTATTGTCGAGCAGCTATTCGCCAATAGTTTATTTGATCCAGAGCAATCGCTGGCGGTCAGCATTTTTAACCTGGCCCAGCAATACAGTGAAGCAATCAGTATAGTCGTAGAACATGCTCATTTGCTTTCGCTGCAACTGCTGCATGAGCTATGTCAATTAGCCGAGATCGCCAAAAAATCCAAGCTTGATATCAATGTCCTCCTATTAGGAAATCAACAGGCAGGCGCCTTAATGACTAACCATAAGTCGCTGTTTGAAAATAAATTAACTTTGTTATCGGCCAAAAATGGCCAGTTAATTTCTTTATCCTCTAAGCTGTTTAAACCTTCGGCATCACTATTTCAGCTGTCGCCAATGAAAAAATTTATTATTGGCTTTACTTCCTTAAGCCTGCTGTTAGTGCTGGTAGTCATAGGCTTGTATCAGAGAGATACCATGGGGTTCAGCCTATTAAATGAGATAGTCGAGAATAAGCCAATGATAGAAGCCAGCCTGCCGGTTGCAAATTCAACTGACCTGGCTGAAAAAGTGAAACCTGTTGCCGAGCCAGCCCTGAATATTGAGCAAGAAGCAAAGGCATCTGCTCAGGATATTTTTCTGACTTTAACTGGCTCTCCAGATTCAATTCAAAACCAGCTAGTACAAGGCGAGCCCTTACCATCTGGCCCAGCCACGCCAGCTGATATTGTAGAGGCGATAGCGGCATTTGCCACACCTGATATAGATACTGCCGAGATTGAACAAACACCAAATGGCAACAAAGAAATAGTGGAAGCTAAGCTTAGCGAACCGCCTACAACAGCCATAAAAGTAGAAAGCCTGCATGAATGGAACACAATCAATAGTGGTTATTATCAGTCAAGCAGCGAGGGTTTTATCATTCAGTACGCCGGATTTAGAGAGCAAAGGGTGCTCGATGCCTTTGCCCGAGAGTTTCCACAGTTAACCTATATGGCCTATCAAAGGCTATTGGCAGAGAATGAACTGATCGTTGTCACCTCGGAAATCTTTGCTAATAGAGCCGATGCCGAAGCCAAATTGGCAGATCTGCCGGAAGCATTACTGGCCCGTGGCCCCTGGATAAAGTCCCTGGAAACGGTTAATAATGAAATCAATGCATATCAAGGCTCCCATTAAACCTTAATACAGGCTACAATCTCGTCCTTTGTATTAATCACAATAATTATTTAGGGCAAATTGGTAGCATGGTGAAAAAACATCGAGCATTTCTTAAATGGGCTGGCGGTAAATACGGTCTTAGCGATGTTATTAGAAAAATGCTGCCGGAAGGGGAGCGCCTGGTTGAGCCCTTTGTCGGAGCCGGCTCGGTATTTCTTAATAGTGACTATTCCGAATACCTGCTTAATGATATTAATCAGGATCTGATCAACCTCTATAAGATATTGCAAACTCAGCCACAACAGTTTATCTATGATGCGCAAAAAATATTTTCACCGGAAAATAACCAGGTTGATGCCTATTATCACCTGCGCAGTGAGTTCAATGGTTCCCAAGATAAGTACTATAGGTCGCTTCTGTTTTTATACCTGAATCGCCATGGTTATAACGGCCTGTGCCGCTACAATAAGTCCGGTGGCTATAACGTGCCCTTTGGCAAATACAAGCGGCCTTACTTTCCTGAGGCCGAGCTAACCGTTTTTGCCGAGAAGGCACAAAAGGCAACCTTTGTTTGTGAAAGTTATCGGAAAACCTTTGCCCGCTCGAAAACTGGTGACGTAATTTACTGTGATCCACCCTATGTGCCCTTGAGTAAAACGGCGAGCTTCACCAGTTACGCCGGTAATGGTTTTGGCTTGGATGAGCAGGCGGACCTCGCTAATGCGGCAGAAGAAGTGACTACGGATACGGATATCACGGTATTGTTAAGTAATCATGATACGATTTGGACACGAAAGATATATGAGCATGCGCGCAAACTAAAATCCATCAATGTTGCTCGTACCATCAGTCAAAAAGGCAATGGTCGCAAGAAAGTGGCAGAGCTTTTAGCCTTGTATTAGCGTACTTTCCGCTAGGCCAATACCAGGGAAACCAGGCTGACCAGGGCAGCAATAAAGATAATGACGCCGATAAGTCCGGCAATAACAAAGTGACCAAACTTTCCCTGGCTGAAATCCTTTTGACGATTTTTATCACTTTGCACGCCGAAAAATGCCGCGCCGACACTTTTCAGGGTATCCGAAAAAGTGTGCTTGTTATTATCCGTCACTATTTCTTCTCCTCAGCTTACTTTCTGGGATGCAGTAGCTCCACCAAGTCCAGAAAATGAAAATAGGCAGAGTGGCTGCCTCCGGTTAACCAGGCAAACCAGCTTTGATTGGCCAGATAGACGGGTTGACACTGGGCTTTGTTAGTACTGTTCTCACCTTGGTTATGCTCAGTAGAAAAGCAAGTATTTAGAAAAGAGCTTTGCACCTGGTCTGAAGAAAAAGACAGCCAGGTACAAGACCAGGTCAGGATGACGGCAATTGAAAATGTTTTAAATTTTATCGACATATTGGCCATACCAGCTTCCATTTGGTATCTAGGAGTGAAGCTATTGTACCTCAGAGAATAATTATCGCAAAAAGTTCCTTAAGATAGAAAAATGCCAAGCTAACGAGCGCGTTAGCCTGGCACTTGGATTTTTAGAATGATGTAATATTAGAGGTCAAACTCCATGCTATAGGAAACCACGAAATTAACATCACCGTCCGGGCTCTTGATATCCGTATCTGCTATCGCAAAACTAAAGCCATTTTTACTCAGGCTAACCGCATATTCTGTGTAATCGCCACCGGCATCGAAGTCATAGTTGCCGACATGAAGACCGAGAGTTAAATCCTTAGCTACTTCAAACTCGGCATCCGCCGAGATATAGGTATCGTCGCCAAAGTCGCCATCGGCATCTGAGTCAACCAGGGTAAAGTAGCTGACGCTAAAGGCGCCATAGGAAATGCTGGCATACACTTCACTAAAATCCGAGCTGGCTTCATCATCATAGTTGTAATAGATGTAACCCAGATCATAGCCAAAGCCATTGTCTAACTCACCGGAGAAGCCACCATAGATGTCCAGCTCATAGGTCATATCTTCGGCCCAGTCGGCATTGGAGGCCCAGGTGCCGATATAGAAACCCGAATCGGACGCATAGTCTATGCCGCCAGAAATTGCCGCAGCATCATTGGTTTGTGTAATACCACGCCATAAATAGTTATTGGTGGCGCCGATATTGGCGGTTAATCCTTCTATCGCCAGTGCCTGGCTTGATACTAATGCGCCAGAAGCAAGGCAAGAGGTAAGGGCAAGTGAAAGGAGTGCTTTTTTCATGTTGTTTCTCTCTTAGTTTTTATTGTTGACTTTATGCTGCAAAGAAAGTGCCTGTGTTTTGCAATTAAATCAATTTAAATTTAATTTATTTATTTCAAATAATTAGAAGTTTTTCCACTGTCTTAAGTATTAGCCATAAATTGAGTTTGTGCTAACTTGGTGCAAGTTTTTTAAAAAGTGCCATAAAGGTGCACAAGAGCGTGTATTTCTGAGCCGGAGTTTTTCGGGTAAAATTGCTAAGATTAATCGCAAATTTTGTACAATTGGTATAAAGTAGCGCAGATTTTTTAAAGGGCGAGCTTATGTCTTCATATTTAATTGCACCATCGATTCTTTCCGCCGATTTTGCCCGCTTGGGCGATGATGTTGCCAGGGTATTGTCTGCGGGTGCCGATGTCGTGCATTTCGACGTTATGGACAACCATTTTGTGCCGAATTTAACCTTTGGCCCCATGGTTTGCCAGTCCCTACGCGACTATGGCATTACTGCGCCTATCGACGTACATTTGATGGTTAAACCTGTGGACAGTCTTATTCCTGCCTTTGCCAAGGCCGGAGCCGATATTATCACCTTCCACCCGGAAGCCAGTGATCATGTCGATCGCACATTGCAGCTGATAAAAGATAATGGTTGTCAGGCCGGCCTGGTGCTCAATCCTGCCACCCCGGTTCAGGTGTTGGACTTTGTGATGGATAAGCTGGATGTCATCTTGCTGATGTCGGTAAACCCCGGCTTTGGCGGACAGTCCTTTATTCCGACGACACTGGATAAGCTGCGCCTGGTAAAAGAAAAAATTATTGCCAGTGGCCGGGATATTCGCCTTGAAATTGATGGTGGCGTTAAGGTGGACAATATCGCGGAGATTGCCGAAGCGGGCGCCGATATGTTTGTCGCCGGTTCTGCAATATTTTCGCAGCCCGACTATAAGGCGGTAATAGATCAAATGCGTGCCCAGTTAGCGCAAGTAAAGTAAGAATATAAATTTATTTGGTAGTTCAATGCCAAGTATTGTAAGAATAGAAGTAAAGGAAAATCATGGCTAAACCTATTGTATTAAGTGGCTGTCAGCCTTCAGGTGAACTGACTATTGGTAATTATCTTGGCGCGTTACGCCAATGGGTCAATATGCAGGATAGCCATGAATGCTATTACATGTTGGTGGACCAGCATGCCATCACGGTCCGCCCAAACCCGGAAAGCCTGCGCAAGGCGATTTTGGATGGTCTGGCACTTTATCTGGCCTGTGGTGTTGACCCGGAAAAAAGCACCATCTTTATCCAGTCGCATGTGCCCGAGCATAGCCAGTTGAGCTGGATCCTGAACTGTTATACCCAGATGGGTGAATTGAACCGTATGACCCAGTACAAGGATAAGTCACAGAAAGCCGAGGCCAATATGAATTCCGGCTTGTTCACCTACCCTGTGCTGATGGCGGCGGATATTCTTCTGTATCAGGCAGACCGCGTTCCCGTTGGGGATGATCAAAAACAGCACCTTGAACTGGCCCGCGATATTGCTACGCGTTTTAATAATATCCATGGCGATGTCTTCACTATTCCCGACCCTTATATTCCGGAATTTGGTGCCCGTGTTATGAGCCTGTTAGAGCCTAGCAAGAAGATGTCAAAGTCAGATACTAATCCGGGCAACTTTATCGGCCTGTTGGAAGAGCCGAAAAAGATCACCAAGAAGATCAAGCGTGCGGTGACAGACTCAGACGAGCAGGCGCGCATCTATTTTGATGTGGAAGAAAAGCCGGGCGTTTCCAACCTGTTGTCACTCTTGTCCTGTACCACGGGGCAAAGCATTGAACACTTGGTGCCTCAGTATGAAGACAAGATGTACGGCCACTTAAAAGGGGATGTCGCCGAAGCCGTGGTGGCCTTGTTGGAGCCTATTCAGCAAAAATTCCACCAGTATCGTGAAGATCAGGCATTCTTGGACAATGTAATGCGCAAGGGCGCCGAAAAGGCATCAGAGCAGGCCAGCAAGGTATTATCAAAAGTCTATGATTCCGTGGGCCTTATCGCCAAGCCTTAAGCAATAACCGATAGTAAAAAAGTGCCAAATTGGCACTTTTTTTATGTTCAGGATGAAGGCTATGTCACGCTTGCATGGATGCAAATAAGTGACCTTTTTAATAACTTGCTATTTGTCTTTCTGGGCCAGCTTCTGCGCCTTGGTAAATAGCCTTTCACTGTCTTCAACAAATTCATCAACACTGCTTGCGCCCGCCATGGCAAAAGCAGGCGTCATTAAGGTGGCATTGTACTGAGGACGAACGCTAAACTCTGGCTTGTTGCTGAGCTGGATCAAGAAGCTACCGCCAAACAGCAACAGGGTCAGGCTGGCTGCCACCGTCATTCTGCGGCGCTTGCTCATATGAAAGCCGATATAACAATTGAGCCAGAACAGGCAAAAGGCCAGCCCTATGGGGAGCAGGGTAATAAGCCAAGCCAGGGGCCAGTTGGCCGACAGGTTAAAGTCCAGAACACTTTCGATAACATCACTGATCCACATCAGGTTAAAGAACGCAAAACAGATGCCTATCTGGCTCATTACCCTGGCCTCATGCTTTGACAGGTGGGAGATCAGCGCGATGGCACAGGGCCAGATAGCAAATACCAGGGTCATGCCAATGGCAGGCACCAATAACTGAGTAAAATTAACTTCGACCGGCTTGTTCAAATAGAAGACATAGCCGGCAACAAAGGCAAACAGCAAGATGCTGGCAGCCAAGGTGACAGGGTTGCGGGCAAACTCGATCAGGCTTTCAAACGGACTAAAGCTGATGCTCTCAGCGACAGGATGCTCGGGAAACAATATCCGAATTTGGCTCTTGCCCAGGCTAATGATATCGCCGGAGCGGATAATATGTTGATCGGCGGAGCGCTTGCTGTCCCCTAAAAAGCTGCCGTTAACGCTTTGCTCGTCATAAACCACCCAGTTTTCACCGTCAAAATTGATGCTTAAATGCTCCGGGCATATATGGGGATCTGCCATGATGATATCGTTACTATAGCCCCGGCCTACGCTGATCCTGTCCTGGCAAAATTTATGTCGACCCAGTAACTTATGGCCCCGGCTGATTTCTTCAATGATCACTTCCATGATACAGACTCCATAAACTTCTTGGTAAAGGCAAGCGCCGTTGCTTGCTCCGTGCCCGCTATGGTGAAATGACTGACCAGGGCCTGGTTATTTCTGTCGATGGAAGCACTTAAATATAAAACATCAAAGAGCTGTGGAAAGTCTCTATAGGCCCTAGTACAGAATATTGCCTTGTTTTTGATGCCCTGGCTGGCTGGCGTAACAATATCATGATGACACTGGTATTCGGAGACATCATCTTTTCCCGCCTTGTTGCCCGGACCGGCGCGACTGATTTGCTGTTGATAGAGGTGGTAGAACTTAGTGTCACTAAGGGATTTTGCCTTCATATAGCGAAATTCCATTTCAATTGAACCGGTAAAGAAATTAGAGGAAATATAGGTGTTTTCTTCCAGCGAGCAATTGGCCACCACGGCAAGGATCAGGGCATCCTGCTTGTCGGCGTTTGATTCCCCCCAACAGCGAATATAGGGAAGATCTACGGTGGGAATTAAACCTTTGCCCAATTGTTTCATTTGCCATTCGCTATTCAGAATGCTGGATAAGAGTTTTTCCTGATTTTGCGACAATTGCATTGACATCTGGGCAGGAATCGACTCAGGTGGCGCGATCTGGTAGGCGTTAAACAGCTTGACCAGTTTATCGTGCGGTACCAAAAAGCCGATTTGGTTGCCGGATGTGGCAACATTGATGCCCACCACTTGAGTGTCTTTATTCACCACGGGACCACCACTCATGCCAGGGTTGACCGAACCCGTGAAGTGGATGCGGTCATTAAAAGATTCCTTCTTTAAGCCGTTATAGGTTCCTGGCACCACTATCATGCCGAGATCGTGCGGATTACCCAATGAGTAAATTTCTTCCCCCTTATGGGGGGCCGAATCTGCAATGGGAAAATAGGGCATTGCTACATCGGCCTTCCTTTTAACCAGAGCCAGGTCGTTAATGACATCGACACTTGCCAGGCTCAGGGCGCCTTTTTTACCCTGATGATCTAAATACTCGATCTGGTATTTTTGCGGATGGCGGGCGTAGCCTGAGATCACATGGTAGTTGGTGGCGATCAGTCCGTCACTGGTGATTTGAAAGCCTGAGCCTATTGAAGATTTTTCGCCGCTGGCCTGATCAATCAGACGAATTTGATAGAGGGAAGGAGCCAGCTGTTTAAATATTTCTTCAGCCTGCTCTGCGGCTGCCGTGAAAAAACTGCAACAAAATAAAATTAAGGTAAAGCAACCTTTCATGAATCATCCTTTTTTATAAATGCCTCTGTATTGTGCCACTGTTATAAAAATTGTCATCTATTAAAAGCTGGCCAAATTATTATTAAAAAAAATTCCACTTGTTTGATGCATGTCAAAGTATGAAAAAACACCAGGATTTTTGCTGTGACATTTTGTCGCACTTAGCAAAATATCCTTTGTTTCAAAGGTTTGTAGGCCAGAAAATGATAGTCAGTAAAGTATTAAACAAAGTGAATCAAGATGAAATTTTCTCTAAAGCCAACCAGCCTGGCAATAAAATCTGTATTGTTATCCAGTGCCTTAATATCAAGTGGTGTTTGGGCGGATGATGCCCCGGATGACATCGATGATATTGAAGTCATTACCATTACCAACCAGCGTCACCAATCGCTAACCGACAATGAAAGTTATGCGCTGGGTAAAACCAGTGAGCCTGACTTGGCCAATTGGTTGACCTCAGTGCCAGGGGCAAACGTCAATACTAACGGCCCTGTCACAGGTATTGCCCAATATCGCGGCCTGTATGGTGATCGCCTTGCCGCTACTTTGGATGGCCATACGCTAATAGGCGCCGGCCCCAACAGCATGGACACGCCACTGAGTTATTCAACGCCCCTTATTGTTGAGTCCATGACGGTATACAGAGGCATAGCGCCGGTATCTGCCGGCATCAACACACTGGGTGGTGCCATCGACGTTAAGATGCGCAAGGCAGAAACCACCAGTGGTGATAAATTGGCAGTGGATGGTGACTTGCAGGCGGGCTATCGCAGCAATAATGAAGCCAGCACCCAGTCTTCCGTGGTGAACATGGGGAAAAATGATCTGGGTGCTTTGGCCTACGCCAACTGGCAGTCAGGTGACAGCATGGAAAGCGGTGATGGCACGGTAATCAGTCCCTCCGATTTTGAAAAGCATCAGTTTGGCGGTGATATCCGCTATAGCCAACAAGACTCACAAGTGGGCCTAAGCTACCATTACACTGACACCCAAGACTCTGGCACGCCGGCCCTGCCAATGGATATCGAATATATTTTCAGTCACAGGCTTAACCTAGACGGAAAATTTTTACTAGCCGGCTGGGAAAACAACTGGCAGCTGGGTTACCTGGATGCGGATCACGGCATGACCAACTTTTTGATGCGGGCCAATAATAACCCTGACAAGTACCGTCGTAATAACGCCACCGCAGAAACCATCGACTTTAAATTCACCATGGAAAAATCTTTTGATTTTGGAGACTTAAGATTTGGTCTGGATGGCTATTTTGCAGAACATGATTCCGTGATCACCAACCCTAACAATGCCATGTTCCAGGTGGTGAACTTCAATGCGGTTAAGGATGACAGATACGGCCTGTTTGCCGAATGGCAGCAAAAATTTGGCGAGACCCTTGTGCAACTGGGCGCGCGCCTTAAGCGTGCCGAGGCCGATGCGGATGAAGTCTCTACCTCCATGGCCATGATGTCTATGCCTGGCATGGGAGGTGATATGGGTTCAGATATGGGCTCAGGCATGGATATGGACATGGATGATGCCATGCCGAGTATGGCAGACTTGGCACGGGACCTGATGGATGACTTTAATAATGCCGACCGCAAGGTATCAGACACTAATTTGGATATTGCCCTGAGTACCCAAACTCAGCTAAGCGAAGAAATGTCCTGGTATTTCGGTCTGGGCCTTAAAAACCGCGCCCCTTCCTATCAGGAACGTTACTTATGGACGCCGATGGAAGCCACTGGTGGCCTGGCTGACGGTAATACCTATATCGGGGATATTAACCTGGAGTCAGAAACCGCCTACCAGACAGATCTGGGCTTTAGCTATCAAACTGCAACCGTCATGGTTTCTCCTCACATCTTCTACCAGCGCATAGACGACTATATCCAGGGCACGCCCATGGGTATGGCAGATATGTCGGCAAAAATGATGGCACAGATGATGTCGGGGGACGAGTCACCGTTGAAGTTTGCCAATGTAGATGCCGAACTTTATGGTGCCGATATCAATTGGTACTACCGCATAAATGACCAGTTTCAGTTATCGGGTATTGCCAGCTATGTCAAGGGGGAGCGCCGGGATATTGATGACTCACTATACCGGGTCGCACCGCTTAATGGCCAGATAAGCCTGGGCTATCAAAGCGATCAGATGATCTCCAGTGTTACCCTGGTGGCCGCCGCCGCTCAGGATGACGTTTCAATAACCAATAATGAGCAGGAATCGGCCGGTTACGGCATAGTGAATTTGGATATTCAATACTTTGTCGACAGTGACCTAACCTTGCGTGCCGGTGTAGATAACCTATTGGACAAGGAATATCAAAACCACTTGGGCGGCTACAATAGAGTTAAGGAGACCGAAATCCCAGTGATGACGCGCTTGCCCAGTGAAGGCATGAGTGCCTGGGCAGAAGTTACCTACAGCTTCTAGTCTCCTAACCGGTAATTTATCTTCCACTCTAATAAGCCTGCTATTTCCGATAGCGGGCTTTGTTGTTTTAGTCTGGCTAAAAGTATATGTGGAGCAAACACAGGCTAGCGAAGCTTAATCAAATAAGTACCGGCTGACAGATTAATTGCCGTAAAAATCAGATTCATTTACAGTTAAGCTAAATGAATCTGATTAGCCGACAATGCTATGAATGAAGACGCCGCCGAAAAATACTTATTGTCCAAACCCGAAACTTCTCTGGGCTATCCCTTTGGTGAAGAGGTTAAGGTCTTTAAGGTAAAGAATAAGATGTTTGCCACCTTAGCCTTGGGAAAAATCGCCAAGAGTGCCAAGGCAGGTGATAAAGCAAAAACACACTACTGGCTAAACCTGAAGTGTGATCCCGATGAAGCCGTGATGTTAAGAGACATCTTCCCCTCTGTGATACCTGGTTATCATATGAACAAGACACAGTGGAACGCTGTGATTCTTGATGGCTCAATTCCTCAGGGGGAGATCGAGCGCATGATGGATAACTCCTATATGCTGGTGGTGCAGAAGATGACCAAGAAAGATCAGCTGTCGATCTTGCTGCATCTGTAAGTACATAAAAGTCATTGAAAAAGGCTCTTTGTTTAGCAACCGCTAATAATGACTTTCTTATTGACGCTGCTATTGGCGAGTGCCGAATTTTCGGGCAATGGCGTATGGCCGGCCAAGAGATAAATAACCTTTTGGCCCTTTTCTGCCAATTCTAACGCGTGCTGGTAATTTATCAACATATTGGATGCGACTGACTGTGGGTATTTATCGGCGTCTCTTCTGACATATTCGATCAGGGAAAGATTAACTTCATCGTCGTAAAACACCGCGTCGGCAAACTGCATCTCCCTGTGTGCCTTCAGGGTTAAGTGATCTGGGTCACCGTCCTGGGTGTGGATAAATACTATTTCTCCTGCCGGCGGACTCACCTGATCTTTTAAGCTGGCGATTAGCTGTTGCTCTGCCTGCTGGGTTTTTCCTAACAGAATCGCCTGGCCAATGGGTCCCTGAAGGGTGTTCTCCCAGAAGGTCCGGCGGTTTCTTAAGCCTTTCACTCTCGCCTTGACATGGTCTCTGAACTTGAGTGAAAAATCCGCCAGACGCCCGTAGCCACTGGGCAGTATTTTCTCTATCTGCTCCCTAAGCATACGCACCAGAATGGGGGCACTGCCGGAACTGGAAATGGCGACTATCATGGGGGATCTGTCCAATATCGCCGGCGTGATATAGCTGCATAGTTCGGGTTGGTCGACGACATTAACAAAAATATTGAGCGCATCGGCTTCCTGATAGGCGGCCTTATTGACCTCACTGTTATCGGTTGCCGCTATCACCAGGTTTTTGTTGGCAAAATGCCCTGGCTGATACGGGTGTTCCAGCCAGCTAAGTTGATGGGTCTTGACCAGGCGCTCAACACTGGGTAACAGTTTGTCAGACATGACAGTGATTTTTTGGGTGGTTTTTAGCAAGAGCTCGATTTTTCGAGCGGCAACATCACCACCGCCAATCACTATGGCATCAATTTTTTTGGCATCAAGGAAAATAGGAAAATAATTCATTTAGTCTACCCAGGTATGCTGGCCTTTATCTTTTACGTCTAGAGGCTGTTTATCTTTCGCGGTTAATTTTTGTTCGAGATAAAAGCGTTTTAGTCGCGGCGAGCAGTGTGTCGCCTAGCACTCTAAGCAAATACTGCTCAACAAAGAATAAAACGCTTTTAGCCGAACCTTTCAGGCAGCGTTTGTTGGCTATTTCTACGGCGTTATCGCCTTTTTATGTAGAATAACTAGATTACAAAGGCTCTGCCTTGTATAAATTGCCAACAAACTGCTGCAAAAATAATCTCGAAAGATAAACAGCCTCTAGCATTGTAATCATATTTTTATTATGAAAACTTGTTCTGGATTATTATTTTCCTAGTTTCAACATTTTTTCACTAATGGCAAGACCATTTTGGTCAGCATAAATAAACTGGCCGGGAATAAAGTCTAGACCGGCAAAGCCGACGCTTTGATTGACTTCGCCTACGCCCAGCTTTTCGGTTTTAATCGGGCAGCAGCCAAGAGCTTTTACGCCAAGTTCGAGTGTTGCTATTGTGCCGGCGTCACGTATACAGCCGTTGATCACTATCCCCTGCCAGCCGTTTTTTACCGCCTTTTCCGCCAGCATGTCGCCAAGCAGGGCATTGGTGGTACTGGCCTTGCCATCAACTACCATGACTTTGCCGCTGCCATCAGTGTCCACCAGCTCTTTAACGCGCGAGTTGTCATTAAAACAGCTAACCGTCACTATTTCACCGCAAAAAACCTTCTTGCCGCCATAGTCATTAAAGAGTGGTGAGGCTAAGTACAATTGCTCTGGGTATTCGTCAAACAGGTCCGGAAGTAAATCTAACATGGCTTTCTCTCTCAGGGGGATTGATCATCTTATTTTTAACGGATTACTTTATCAGAAGTCTGTACTCGTATTCAGCAATGAATGTTAAACTAGGATAAATGTTTAATATTCGAGAAACTTATGCCCTGGATACAGCTTAGATTGAGTGCTGATGAAGAAACGGCTGAAAAATATAGTGACTGGTTAATGGCCTGCGGAGCCCAGGCAGTGACCTTTATTGATGCCAAGGACACCCCCATTTACGAACCCTTGCCGGGCGATGAAGTCACTTACTGGTCAAATACCGTGGTGATGGGCTTGTATGATGCCAGTCACGATATGGATAAGGTAATTACTTACTTGCAGTCTATTCATCCCGATAAAAAGGAAATGACCTTTAAGCTGGAGCAGCTGGAAGATAAAGACTGGGAGCGTGAGTGGATGGATAACTTTCATCCGATGAAGTTTGGTCAGCGCCTGTGGATTTGTCCTAGCTGGCGTGAAATCCCTGAGCCTGAAGCGGTCAATGTTATGTTGGATCCCGGCCTGGCCTTTGGTACCGGGACGCATCCAACAACGGCGCTTTGCTTAACCTGGCTTGATGGCCTGGACTTGAAGGGCAAAACCGTGGTGGATTTTGGCTGTGGCTCGGGCATCCTGTCACTGGCGGCGCTTAAGCTTGGCGCCGAAAAGGTCATTGGCATAGATATAGATCCCCAGGCCTTACAGGCCAGTTTGGAAAATGCCAAGCGTAACCGGGTGGAAGACAGGTTGGAGCTTTATCTGCCGAAAGATCAGCCTAAATTAAAAGCCGATGTGGTGGTCGCGAATATCCTGGCCGGTCCTTTGCGGGAACTGGCGCCGACCATTGTCGAGTTTGTGGGTGATAAAGGCCTGCTGGCCTTATCCGGTGTTTTGGAGGAACAGGCACAGGATTTACAGCAAATTTATGGTCAATGGTGTGATATGGCTCCCGTCGTAGAAAAAGAAGAGTGGGTAAGACTTTCCGGCCAGTTAAAATAGGCCGGTTGGCGTAGCAGATTTTGTTAAAATTTGTGCAAAATCTGCTCGCATCAATGCTTTGCCAAATGTCAATATAAAAATTTTGTAAAAAATCAAAATTTGTTCAATTTATATCCTTTCCAATCCCGAAAAAAACGCGTAAACTTAGCGCCCTTTTGACCGAGAGCTCAAAAAAGCAGCAGTGTGAAGATAGGTTCGTATTCATTAACCAGTAATGTGTTTCTTGCGCCTATGGCAGGGATCACAGACCAGCCTTTTCGGCAATTATGTTGTCGTATGGGCGCGGGACTGGCGGTATCAGAAATGTTATCGGCAAATCCCAAGGTTTGGAAAACTGAAAAGTCGAAACGCCGCATGCTTCATGGTGAGGAAGCGGGAATACGTTCGGTGCAGATAGCCGGATCGGATCCCGAAGAATTGGCCTATGCCGCTCAGGTTAATGCTGAAAATGGTGCCCAGATCATAGATATCAACATGGGATGCCCAGCAAAAAAAGTAAATAAAAAATTAGCGGGTTCAGCGTTGATGAAGGAGCCGGCATTGGTTGAGCAGATAGTGAAATCTGTCGTTAATGCAGTAGATATTCCTGTCACACTGAAAATTCGCACCGGCTGGTGTGAAAATACGCGCAATGGTATCGAAATAGCAAAAATTGCCGAGAGCAATGGTATTCAGTCTTTGGCTGTTCACGGACGTACGCGCAGTGACTTTTATAAGGGTGAGGCGGAATACGATACGATCAAGGCAATCAAAAAAACTATTTCTATTCCCGTGGTAGCTAATGGTGACATTGATTCGGCAGAGAAGGCTGAGCAGGTTCTTAACTATACGGGAGCTGACGCCATTATGATAGGGCGAGCGGCCCAAGGGCGACCATGGATATTTCGAGAAATCAATCATTTCTTGACCCATGGTAGCCAGCTATCGCCACCGTCTATGGCAGAAATTCGCTCAATAATGCTTGAGCATGTAAAGGAATTACATAAATTTTATGGTGACTTTATGGGTGTAAGGTTCGCCCGTAAGCACGTTTCCTGGTACATGCAAACGCATGATCAAGGAAAAGCGTTTCGTTCTATTTTTAATGCATTAGAGTCGACAAAAGAACAACTGGATGCATTAACTAGGTATTTTGATAATTTAACTTAAGAAAGAGTCTGAACTTTATGTTTGAACAAAATATTTCATCTCCATTCGTTACAGGTAACATGCAAACTCAAACCGAGGCTTCTCCATTACGTAGCCAAGCTAAAATAGCCATCAGCAACTACTTGTCTCAATTAAACGGTAATGACGTAGATGACATGTACGAACTTGTACTTTCTGAAATCGAAGCGCCAATGCTGGAAGAAGTCATGAAGTATACCCGCGGCAACCAAACGCGTGCCGCCAACTTGCTAGGCATCAACCGTGGTACTTTACGCAAGAAGTTGAAAAAATACGGTATGAACTAAGATTAAGGCAGGCTCGTCCTGCCGGAAAAAAAGCACCCTAGGGTGCTTTTTTACTTACTGGCAGTCTTAATTTTCTTTAATGCTCGACTAAACAAAATAGAGACTTAAGCCAGCTATACTAAAGGTTGCATAGGAGCAACGTCGGAACTCAGGTTCTAGCCAGGGATATATGTCATAGGCCAGACACAACTTTTATTAAAGGTAATCAAAAAAGCAATGGATACCCCACGCCCAATCAAACGCGCACTGTTAAGTGTTTCTGATAAAACTGGTATTGTCGATTTTGCTCGCAGCTTGGCACAAAAAGGCGTTGATATCTTATCAACCGGTGGCACTGCAAAACTATTAGCCGATAACGGCATTCAGGTGACAGAGGTCTCTGACTACACGGGTCACCCTGAGATCATGGATGGACGTGTTAAGACGCTTCATCCAAAAGTACATGGCGGCATTCTGGCGCGCCGTGATATGGACGAAGCCGTTATGGCCGAAAATAACATCAGCGCGATTGATATGGTGGTGGTTAACCTTTACCCTTTCGCCAATACGGTTGCCAAAGAAGGCTGTACACTGGCTGATGCGGTTGAAAATATCGACATTGGTGGCCCCACTATGGTCCGTGCCGCGGCGAAAAACCATAAGGACGTGACTATTGTCGTCAATGCTCACGATTATGAGCGTGTTTTGGCGGAAATGGATGCCAACAATGATTCCCTGACTTATCAAACCCGCTTTGATCTGGCAATTGCCGCTTACGAGCATACCGCAGCCTATGATGGCATGATTGCCAATTATTTCGGCCAAATGCTTCCTGCACATGGTGATACGGAAGCCAAGCCGAATTTCGAAGAAAAGAACAAATTTCCGCGTACCTTTAATAGCCAGTTTATTAAGACTCAAGACTTGCGTTACGGTGAAAACTCGCACCAGGATGCCGCTTTTTATGTTGAAGCAAACCCTGAAGAAGCCTCGGTTTCTACCGCCAAGCAAATCCAGGGCAAAGCGCTTTCTTACAATAATATTGCCGATACAGATGCTGCCCTTGAGTGTGTAAAAGAATTTGAAGAGCCGGCCTGTGTTATCGTTAAGCACGCCAACCCTTGTGGCGTTGCTATCGGTGACAGTATTCAGGCTGCCTATGACAGTGCCTTTAAGACGGACCCGACTTCGGCATTTGGTGGCATTATCGCCTTTAACCGCGAGCTGGATGCCGATACCGCAGAAGCCATTGTCTCTCGCCAGTTTGTTGAGGTGATCATTGCGCCAAGCATTTCTGAAGCGGCGGCACAAATCGTTGCTGCCAAGCCCAATGTCCGTCTGCTTGAGTGTGGACAGTGGGACACACAAACGTCTGGTCTTGATTACAAGCGTGTTAACGGTGGCCTGTTGGTGCAGGACAGAGATCAGGGTCGCGTCACCGATGAAGATCTAAAAGTCGTCACCAAGCGTCAGCCTACTGAAGAAGAAATGCGTGACCTTAAGTTCTGCTGGAAGGTGGCAAAATACGTTAAGTCCAACGCCATTGTTTATGTTAAAAACAATATGACCATAGGTGTCGGTGCGGGCCAGATGAGCCGCGTTTATTCTGCCAAGGTAGCAGGCATCAAGGCGGCAGACGAGAACCTGGAAGTGAAAGGCTCGGTTATGGCATCTGATGCCTTCTTCCCGTTCCGTGATGGTTTGGATGCGGCTGCCGAAGCCGGTATCACTGCGGTTATCCAGCCGGGTGGTTCTATGCGCGATGAAGAAGTGATCGCGGCGGCGGATGAGCATGGCATTGCCATGGTATTCACCGGCATGCGCCACTTCCGCCATTAATGCCATATTCTTGTCGTTAATGAAAGAAGCTTCTGTGTTGGAAATGTTCACGTATGTTTATACGCTGCGCATTTCCGCCTTGAGTCTTCATCCATTAACTTAAAGAATATTCCATTAATAAGTTAGCATTTGTTTTTGGTGATTTCGTTATTACTGTGTCGATAGTGCTTAGGTATGTTTATACATTGCACGCTATTTCCTTGTAATAACATCAATCGCCTTCAACAAAAGCCAATTAAGCCGTAATTAGAAAATAAGTTTAAGTGTCGTTTTTCAACGATAAACAGAGAGAAGCGACACTGATTCTCATTTGAAAATCTGCTATAACTAGCCATTGAATAAACCAATCACTAGTTAATGGAAGATAACAATGACAAGAATAAAAACACTTTTTACTGCATCAGTTCTTTCTGCAAGTTTGTTGTGCACAGGCATAGCGAGTGCGCATGTCAATCATAACAACCAGTTAGATCAGGCTATCGCCGGCGAACATAGATCGGATAAAAACAAGGCGCGTGATAAATATCGTCATCCTAAGGAAACTCTAGAGTTTTTTGGTTTTAAATCCGATATGACCGTAGTTGAGCTTACCCCTGGTGGCGGCTGGTATACTGAAATTCTGGCACCTGCATTAAAAGGCAAGGGCAAGCTTTATGGCGCTCATTATCCTGATACCGGCGAAGACAACTACTACAGCAAGTCTCGTCAGCGTTTGGAAAAGAAGCTGGCCAGTGATCCTGTATTCAGTGAAGTTGTGTTAACGGATTTTGTCCCGAAAAAAGCCAGTGAATTAGCACCAGCTGGTAGTGCTGACCTGGTTCTAACCTTCCGTAATCTGCATAACTGGGGACAAGAAGGTATAAAGCAGGTATTTGCTGATGCTTACCAAGCCTTAAAACCTGGTGGTGTATTAGGTGTCGTTGAACACAGAATGCCAAAAAGCCAGGATTGGGAAAAGAATAAGCGTAGCGGTTATGTACCTAAGGCCTTAACGGTTAAATATGCAGAAGCAGCCGGGTTTAAATTGGCGGCGAGCAGTGAAATCAATGCTAACCCTAAAGATACGGCTGATCACCCTAAAGGGGTGTGGACACTACCTCCGCGCTTGGCGTTGGCAGATAAAGATAAAGAAAAATATTTGGCGATTGGTGAAAGTGATCGCATGACATTAAAATTTGTCAAACCCGCTAAAAAATAACGGGCTTGAACCTTTTAGGAATAGATAAGTAATGAAAGTTTTAGTAATTGGCAGTGGCGGCCGAGAGCATGCTTTGGCATGGAAAGCGGCGCAATCAAGCAATGTTGAAAAAGTGTATGTTGCCCCGGGGAATGCCGGCACGGCAACAGAAGACAAATTGGAAAATGTTGCCATATCCGTTGGTGAAATTCCTGCCTTAGTGGCATTTGCTAAACAGAACAATGTTGAGCTCACCATAGTAGGGCCGGAGCAACCTTTGGTTGATGGTGTGGTCGATGCCTTTCAGGCGGAAGGCTTGACTATTTTTGGTCCAAGTGCGAAAGCCGCACAGCTGGAAGGCTCCAAGTCATTTACTAAAGACTTTCTTGCCCGCAATAATATTCCAACGGGCGCTTATCAAAACTTTACCGAGATAGAACCGGCGCTAGCCTACGTCCGTGAACAAGGCGCACCAATTGTTGTCAAGGCTGACGGCCTGGCGGCGGGTAAAGGCGTTATTGTCGCCATGACCCTTGAAGAGGCGGAAGAAGCCATCAAGGATATGCTGGCTGGTAATGCCTTTGGTGATGCCGGGCACAGAGTAGTAATCGAAGAATTTCTTGAAGGCGAAGAAGCCAGCTTTATCGTTATGGTGGATGGTAAGAATGTGTTGCCTTTTGCTACCAGCCAGGATCATAAGCGTGCCTATAACAATGATGAAGGGCCCAACACCGGTGGCATGGGCGCCTATTCACCGGCTCCCGTGGTTACCCCTGAAATTCATGAGCGCATCATGAATGAAGTCATTATGCCAACCGTTGAAGGCATGGCTAAAGAGGATGCACCTTATACCGGCTTCTTATATGCGGGACTGATGATAGCGGCCGACGGTATACCTAAGGTGATTGAATATAACTGTCGTTTTGGTGACCCGGAAACACAGCCGATCATGATGCGTTTACAGTCGGATCTGGCTGAACTTTGTCTTGCTGCCTGCAAGGGTGAGCTGGATAAGGCTAATATTGACTTTGATCCAAGAGCGGCGGTTGGTGTGGTGCTGGCTGCCGGTGGTTACCCTGGCAGTTACGGTAAAGGGGATGTAATTTCCGGTTTGGAAACTAATACGCTAGATGATAGGAAAACCTTCCATGCCGGTACCGCGCAAAAAGATGGTGAAATAGTCACCGCCGGTGGCCGTGTATTATGTGCTACGGCACTGGGCGAAAATGTCACCTCAGCGCAAAAATCTGCCTATGAGTTACTGCATCAAATTTCCTGGCAGGGGGTAGAATTTAGGACCGATATAGCATATCGCGCCATTGCCCGTGAGCAAGCCTAATTAATAGAATTAAATAAAGACCAAAAGCCCAATCACCAGTTGGGCTTTTCTTTATCCTCGTCAGTTTCGCTATTAACAAACAGCGACTGTTCTGCACCAGCGTTGACGGCCGCCTTTATCGCGGATTCCTTATCCATGCCCGCTTTTACCGCGGCATTAACTATATCCTGCGCATGTTCGGACGGACTGGAACTAATTGCCGCTTCAACAACCTTTTCACTTTCCTCTGGAAATAAGTCCAGTGTATCTGTGACAAAACCCATGACCTGATCCGGTAAGGCCATTATTGCTCCGGTCAAGATATCTACAATTCTTTCCGGATAGCTTTGCATGGTATCGTCGAGAATGGTATCTGAGACAAAAGGTTCTGTTTTGATGGCAATGCGAACAATATCCTGCAGATTTTCTTCGTCATGATCCGCAGCTATTGCAATGATTTCTTTGGCGTAGGCGGGTTCTGAAGCTATGGCCAGCTGAATGACTTCCCTGCTTTCTGCGATGTTTGCCGCAAGGAATATGTCTACTACTTCACAGGTAAGTACCGGCTCTGCGTGAATGGCGCCCAGCAGTATCTGTTTATATTCATAAGGGTAAATAGACAAGGCGACATTGATAACCCGCTCAACCTTTTCCGGATAGCGCTTTAAGATCGCACTGACGCTCTTCTCGATAGATATTTGCTGTCTTACTTGCTGCTTGAGCAATTTGGCAATAAATTCATCCTGTTTATCTAGAGCGAGATCCTTCGCGAAACCTGAAATGCTTAAACAAGTAAACAGCAATAACATGACTATTTTTTTCATATTCATTGCTCTTAACATTATTTAAATAATGTTGCTGTGCTTTATATTTGTTTTAAGTACGCAACAGACTTCTTAATATAGAATAAATAAAATTGTATATCTTCTGTTCGTTTATACAGAGGAACTTTACGGGATCCTAAGGGTTTAGTCCGTTAAATCAGCATTTAGTTCAAAAATAAGACGAACAGTAAAAATGTTGAAAATAGTGCTTGATCCTTTAGCAAAAGTGTCTAAAATGCGCATCCAGTTTCGAGGGGCAGCCCAACAAACTGTTTTGATAAGTTTAGTCAGACGAATGTCGGCATAAGCACTCAACTTAAACATTAAAAATCGGTGCGAACGAAAAAGAGCAAAGATTTTAAGAAAAAAGGTTGACATCAAAACAGGGGGGCGTACAATGCGCATCCTGCTTCGGGCAAGGCCTGAGGCGCTAAACACGAATGAGATGTTTAGCATTCCTTTCGAGGAAACGTTCTTTAACAATTCGTTATCATGCAATTTGTGTGGGCACTCACGATGTGGTTGATTTTACATAAGTCCACTTTCCTTAAGGGAAGGGACGTAAAACCACTCAGTGAAGGTTCATACAAAAACTTACTAAGTTTTATATGTACAGATTCATTGGGCCGAGCGAAAGCTCACAAACGATTTTAATTGAAGAGTTTGATCATGGCTCAGA